>Ga0164241_10000122_pt1 | contig 187182 bp, 161 predicted proteins | sample OricomyardsoilBY_FD_108780 | JGI IMG/M metagenome (GOLD analysis project Ga0164241, IMG submission 108780) | Backyard soil microbial communities from Emeryville, California, USA - Original compost - Back yard soil (BY) | ecosystem: Environmental > Terrestrial > Soil > Unclassified | place... | reverse complement strand
TAGTTCTTCTAGTTCTTCTAGTTCTTCTAGTTCTTCTAGTTCTTCTAGTTCTTCTAGTTCTTCTAGTTCTTCTAGTTCTTCTAGTTCTTCTAGTTCTTCTAGTTCTTCTAGTTCTTCTAGTTCAGGATTACCCGAATCCGCTATTCATAAAGACGTTATTAGAAGCGTTTGTATTTATTGCCACAAAATAAAAGGCGTCGCCGAGGACACGCGGCTCGTATTTGCAACCGGGCCGCAATTTTGGAACATTGAGCCAAATAATATTGCGCAACTGACAAACCTAGCCAAAGTAATGGGCAGCGAAGCTATTTTAGAAAAAGTGCGCGGCGCACAATTGCATGGCGGCGGTATTCAGCTAACACCCGACGCCTATGGCTACAGAGTTTTAAAAGAGTTTTTGGAAGAAGTTGCAGGTTTACAGCCCACATCGCCTACCCCCGCGAACGTTGCTTTAGAATCGGCAAAAACTACCTACCGCCGCGCAAGCTTACTGCTAACAGGAAAAGTCCCCCAAACCTATCCAAGCTTGACAACAGAAGCTGAGCTTGCGCAGGCGCTGGATAACCTGATGGAGCACACAGAGTTTTATGACTATATAAAACGCGCCGCTAATGATCGCTTACTGACGCGGTCAATTAACAGCACCTTCAGTTTAGATTTTTATATGGCAAATTATTACCCTATGTACGCCGCCATAATGGCCACAGACCCGCGCAACAGCGAATATGTAAAGGCAGTGAGCCGTGAGATTGGTGAATCGGCATTGGAACTGATTGCTTATGTGGTCAAAAAAAATCGCCCCTATACAGAAATTCTCACCGCCGATTACACCATGGTAGGCGCCAATACGGCGGCCATTTTTGAAACGAATCTAAGCCCACAAGCAGGTGAATTTTTACCGGCTAAAGATGAGGGGCAGTTGGTATCAGCCACCCAAAATCAATTGCCCAGCAGCAATTGGGACGCCACCAATAAAGCCTTTGCCGAACCGGTGGGCCTGCTCAATAATTTAGGGTTTTTACAACAGTATCAAACCAACGCTACCAACCGAAACCGCGCTCGTGCGCGCTGGACACTGCAGCATTTTCTCGGCATAGATATAGAAAATTCCAGCTCACGCAATATAGATGCAAGTGTTTTAATTGATGTACAAGGCGGCATACCTACGCGCCTTGCCTGCAAGGTATGCCATGATCGCATTGATCCTGTTGCCGGTGCCTTCCAACGCTATGGGCCGCGCGGCATGTATTTAGATGGCGCCTTCGGCATAGACACATTGGACAACAATTACAAACGCACAGCGTTTTACCAGCCTGGCGACACCTGGTATAAATCCATGCTGGCCCCAGGATTTGAAGGCGTGACGTTTGATCTTAGCAATTTAATTCAAGATCGCGACCCGTTGCGCCAACTGGCTGAGCAGATTGTACAACACCCTAAATTTGCTGAGGGCACAGTAAAATTTTGGTGGCCATCACTTTTTGCCGACGAAATTTTACCCTATCAACTAACAGGCGCTGAACTTGCGCTAAGGCAAAGCAGCCTGCAGGAATTTTCTGCGCAATTTAGCAATGACGGCTATAACTTCAAACACTTGGTGCGGGCAATAATGCTCTCGCCTTATTTTCGCAGCCTGCCCGCTACCGACAACCCTTACAAACAATCTAGGCGCCTATTAACGCCGGAAGAACTACACAACAAAACGCAATCACTCGCGCAATTTACTGACGCTCGGCTACTCAATGACTGGCTGATTATTTACGGCGGCATAGACTCTTATAATGTAGAACAACGACAAAGGCAATTTTCCCCTATGATGTATCAAGTTGCCAAACAACATGCCGCAGATGCCTCCTGCCAACTGGTAAATAACTTGCGTGCCGATACAAACAAAAGTGCTCTAACCCAGCCACAGCAGACCAGCCAAACGCTAAAAATTGCGGGCAATACCGCAGCAGATATTCAGATAACAACTACGGATCATCAGCAGCTCTTATTGAAAAATAATAATCTTTCATCTGCGCCAATAACGATTAAATTTATCCCCAGCAACGGCACAGAACTAGAATTTGAGCCCATAACACTTGGCGCTAACGCCGCGTGGAACTCACTCCTGCAAGCAACAGCAGGAACCTGGCAGATTACAAACGCATCACCAGAACAAATCGACTTAACGGCTACAAGCATCAGCCTTAATACCGAAATAATCCGCGCCTACCTTAGTGAATTAGCTTTTGATTTTTGGGGTGAAACGCAAGAGACCAGCGTTGATGAATTATTGGCATTTTATTGGGCCGCTCGCCAAGTACAGGACAAAAATCTAATCGACACCTGCAACCTAACATCCAACAAGGCGGATGAGACGAGTGCTGAGCTAGCAAGCTGGCGCATGGTATTTATTCGCCTCATGACTGATTACAACTATTTATATGAATGACATAACGCGGCGTAGCGTGTTACGCACTGGCACCGCACTCGGCGCATATTCACTATTTAAACCCTGCCTAGCGCAAGAGACTGCGATGCTGCCACCATTTGTAGTGCACTTATTTGCCAACGGCGGCTGGGATTGCGCAAGCTTCTGCGACCCCAAAACCAATATAAATGGCACTGTAAATAACTGGGCAAAAACTCTCGACATAAAAAAAGCTGGCCCATTTAGCTTTGCCCCCATTGCAGATAACGAAGGTTTTTTTACTCGCCACCAAGATAAAACCCTAGTCATCAACGGCATCAATGCACAAACCAACGTGCATTCCGCCGGTCGCTTAACCAGCCTTACTGGCCACAATAAAAATGGCTACCCAAGCCTGTGTTCGCTGTACGCCGCACAGCAAAACAATCAGTTGCCTATGCCGCTGTTGGTGGGCAATTCATTTGAAACAGGCGGCCTAATTGCAGCCACCCAAATCAACGGTGGATTGATCGAAATTTTAAAAAAACCGCAGATAACGGAAAAAAAATATCTTAACGAGGCACAACAGCAGCTGATCGACAAAGCGCTTTATCAAACGGCCGCACAAGGTAGGTCAAAAGCATTTTATCGCTCTGCACTCTTAAGCAGGCAGGATTACTATTCTCAAACCGTCGAGTTATATCAAAGCCTGAACAGTAATGGCCTGCCCAATCAAAGCACAGTAGTAAATGATATGAAATTTGCTTTGGCTGCCTTTGCCGCTGGCACTAGCATCGCTTGCGACTATAGCATTAGCGGTTTTGACACCCATACGGACCATGATAAAAATATACTGCCACCCTTAAGTACACTCACCTCAGCTGCTGATGCTGTTTGGCATTTTGCCGAGCAATTACACATTGATGATCGGCTGATGGTTATCATCAATTCGGAATTTGGACGCACGCCTTTTTATAATGATGTTGCAGGCAAAGATCACTGGCCTTTTCATAGCGCCATTATCATGAAAAAAAATGTGGCCTGGACCAACCAAGTCATCGGCCAAACGGATGAACGCTTAGTGGGCGCACCACTAAATCTAACTACACTCGAACCCGACCCCAATGGCACCCTATTAGATATGGGGCACATTCAACTCGCATTGCGTAATTATTTAAACATAGACAGCGCCGTAAATAACAAATATCCACTGGATGCGATTCATTTGAACGCACTATTTAGCTAAGAACCTGCGCTTTTATTAACCCGGTGACATTGGGTGGCGGGTTAATAAAAGCAGCATGGATGCCGCTCCGGCGGCTTAACCCGCCGGAGCCCGGCTAAAACACGCAGATCCACATATCTGCGCTGACTTTATAGCCGGGCGAAGGCCAAATAGATCAGGACGAGCTATTGTGTCGCCAGGTGAATAGTATCTGTCACACACCTGTCACCCAAGTTGGCTATAACAAGGGCTAGTTTTTTCAAGGGTGTCACATGAAGCAATTGTTACAAAGTTTACGCAATGGCGACACGCTGATTGCAGATGTACCGGCGCCACGTGTATCGCCCCAGCAGGTGCTGATTCGCACACATATCAGCGCGATTTCCACCGGCACGGAAAAAATGTTGGTGGATTTTGGCAAGGCCGGGTTGGTGAGTAAAATTAAACAACAGCCCGATAAGGTGCGCCTGGTTTTAGATAAAATTAAAACCGATGGCTTACTGACAACGCTGGATACAGTGCGTGCAAAATTAGATGAGCCCATTGCGCTGGGTTATTGCAATCTAGGTGCTGTAATTGCGGTGGGCAGCCAGGTAACGGAATTTGCTGTCGGCGACCGAGTAATAAGCAACGGCCAGCATGCGGAGATTGTTGCGGTCAATAAAAATCTCTGCGCCAAGGTGCCTGCTAATGTCGCCGATGAAGACGCCGTATTTACTGTCCTAGGCGCTATAGCACTACAAGGCATTCGCCTAATAGATGCTCGCATAGGTGAAACCTATTTGGTAATGGGTTTAGGCTTAATTGGTTTATTCACTGTGCAATTACTGCGGGCGCAGGGCTGTCAGGTTTTTGCCATGGATATTGCAGCGGATAAAATTGCTGCCGCTGAAGCGCTCGGCGCCCGTGGTTTTTTAATTGATGCGCATAATGACAGCGTACAGCTTATAAAAAATATTGTGCCCGACGGGGTGGACGGAGTTTTACTAACGCTCAGTACTCAGTCGTCAGAACCCGTATCCCAAGCCGCCAGAGCCTGCCGCAAGCGTGGCAAAATTGTTTTAGTCGGTGTTAGTGGCTTGCAATTGGCTCGCGCAGATTTCTACGAAAAAGAATTAAGTTTTCAGGTTTCCTGCTCATATGGCCCAGGTCGTTATGATCCAAATTATGAAGTGCTCGGCCAAGACTACCCCATAGGATTTGTGCGCTGGACGCAGCAGCGCAACTTTACCGCTATTTTGCATTTAATGGCCGACGGCATAGTGCGGGCCCAAGCCTATATTTCCCATCGTTTTAGCATTGAGCAAGCCGAGCAGGCATACGGCTTGTTAGGCCAAGCGGGCGTGAGCGCGATTTTATTAGAATACCCTAAAAATCCTGCCGAGCCTCAACACCATATCGATTATCCGCAGCACCTCAATCAAACGGAGGCAGCCAATGGTGTCAAAATAGGGTTTATTGGCAGCGGCAACTATGCGCGCCGCCATTTAATTCCCGCTTTTGGCAATACTAAAGCGCAGTTATTAGCCGTATCTTGCCGCAAGGGCATTAGCGGAGTAAAAGCCGCTGGAGATTTTAAAATTGCTGCCGCCTGTACAGACAACCAGATCATTCTAAATAATCCGGCGTGTAATCTGGTGGTTATCAGCACACAACACAACAGCCACGGCCAATTGGTGCAACAAGCACTCAGCGCAGGCAAACACGTTTTTGTTGAAAAACCGCTGTGTCTAACCCAAAACGAGCTGGATGCAATCTGCCTACTGAAACAAAAAACGCCAGCACAGATCACCGTCGGTTTTAATCGCCGATTTTCTAAACTGAGCCAAACACTAAAACGCTTGGCACACTCCACCGGTGAACCCTTATTTATCAGCTATAGCATTAATGCAGGTTTTATCGATAAATCCCATTGGAGCCAAGATCCTGCTATTGGCGGCGGCAGGCTATTAGGAGAAGTGTGTCATTTTATCGACCTATGCCGTTTTTTTGCAGACAGCGCCATAGTATCCAGCGCGATCCAGGCCTTGTATAAAAATGACCAACCAAGTGACAGCTGGCAAATATTATTAGGCTTTGCCAATGGTTCAACGGCCTGTATCAATTACTTCAGCAACGGGCACAAATCCCAGCCTAAAGAGCGGATTGAGGTACACGCAGCGGGCAAAACAGTGCAGCTGGATAATTTCCGCAGCCTGCAGTGTTTTGGTTTTGGCCCAGGCAAAAATATAAAGCTGTGGAAACAGGATAAAGGCCAAACTCAGTGTGCTGAAGAGGTGGTTAAATCGATTCAAAATGGTCTGGCTGCACCGATTGATTTTATCGAGATTAAAGAAGTCATGCAGGTGTGCCTAGATTTATGGCACCAGGTGCAATCGAGCGCGCCGAGCGAATAACACAGCTCTAGCGGATTGTTAAACCACATTGGCGCCGTGTTGCAAGAGGTTGGCGGGCGAAACTAATTTTATAAGGCCTGCCTATGCCTCTTATTCCTTCGCCCTACTCATGGTTGCGCAGACTCATTATTCATAGCCCTCTATGCTTGCTCTTCTAAAAAATCAATACACTCGCCTAACACGGCTTATTCACACACTGCGGCATTTAAAAATTCGGCAGTGTTATTTTTTAATTCTGCGCCGAGTGATTAATCCCGCCTATAGGCTCAGCTGCCACACCGGTGATACCAACCCTAGGTTTGCCATGTGTATACATCATCAGCGGCACCACTGCATAACGGGTGATCGCTTGATATTTTTAAACCTAGAGTCACCATTTGTGCTTCGCGCAATTAATTGGCACCCGGCGCACATGAGCAAACTGTGGCGCTACAATCTGCATTATTTTGATTATTTGTAGGGTGCAATCGACGAACAAGATGCCACCGGTTCACTAGACAAAACCACGCGAGATTTTTTAATTCAACACTGGATCGACCAAAACCCCTATCCACAAGAAGATGCCTGGGAGCCATACCCCACCAGCCTGCGCATTATTAATTGGATTAAATATTTTCACCCAATAGGGCAAGCATCAATTCCGCAGGCTTGGCTCAAAAGTCTTTATCAGCAAGGGCATTATCTTTGCCAGCATATTGAAGCCAATCACTTATTTAAAAATATTATTGCTCTGGTTATTTGGAGCCATTATTTTAACGATGCCTTTGCCCAAGGTTGGCAAAAGCGCTCCTGCGCATTTTTAGCATCTTTATGTAAAGAGCAATTCCTGCAGGATGGCGGGCATTATGAACGCAGCCCCATGTATCACTTTATTTTAATTTACCATCTATTAGATGTTTATAATTGCTTAAAATCCACCACTGGCGCGGCGCCAGATTGGCTACATCAAACGCTCAGGCGCGGGCTTATTTATTGCCACACTATTGTAAAACCTGATGGGCGTTTGCCGCTGATAAAAGATACGGCGGCGGGCATAGCACCTGACCTGCAGAACATTAACAGTTACGCAGAACAACTGGGCCTCTGGCCAGCTGAATATCCACAGCAGTCATATTATTACCTCGAACAATCCGGCTACGTTGTTCATAAATCCGCCGGCGACTATATTTTATTTGATGTTGGCAATATTGCACCGAGCCATCAGCCCGGCCACGCGCACTGTGATGCGCTGCATATGGAAATCACCTGGAATGGGCGCGATATATTTACCGATAGTGGCGTATTTAATTATGTCGCAAGTAGCGAGCGACAGACGGCGCGCTCGGTGCGCGCGCACAATACACTATCAATTAATGGCCAAGAGCAACACAACATTTGGGATGCGTTTCGCATTGCCCAGCGCGGTCGCACGGAAAATATCAAAATCTCCTCAGCATATTCCAGCGCCGAATTTTACCCCTATTTTTCATGCAAACGTCACATTGGTCATAAAAGATCAATACAAATACCTCATACCGGCTCTATTCACCTAGTCGATACTCTATTGGGCAGCGGGCGGGCAAGCGCAGAGATTTTTTGGCATTTGGCGCCAGGCCTCACACCTAGCGCTAGCAGCTCTACAGACGGCAGGACTATTGAAATTCGCGACGTTGAGGATTTATTAGTTGCTGTCATTAAACTTCAACACAAACAGGTTATTCCTATATTCACTCACAGTGAATATTTTCCTGAATTTGGCAAGCGCCAGCTGCGGCATTGTGTAATTTTCCAATTGAATGATATGCAGTTGCCGGTGCACCTTGCCTACCAGATACACAAAGTGCTCTAACAGCTTTATTAACCCGAGGGTTTTAGTATCGGGAAAACTTCACTACTGTCACAGCACTGCTCAAATCGGCGACTGATGCTCGGTAGCGGTCAGCACCTAAAACTCGCTGTACGCCATGCCAAAAACAGCAGTTTTATCCAAAAAATGTATACGCCAATTCCTCTGTACACCATTAGTCCTAGACTGAAATATTTTAGTCAAAAACCTGTCAGCTTGTTGCAACATCCAGCTGGCAAGATGTGAGTAAGACGTAGGCAAAGGGCCGACGCAACATCTCTACTTCAGAAGGTGCGCCATGAAAATTTTATTTTTATCCCATTATTTCCCTCCTGAGGTAAATGCCCCGGCCACCCGCACCTACGAGCATTGTCGGCAATGGGCCGCTGCTGGCCATGAGGTTACCGTGATTACCTGCGCACCCAATCACCCCAAGGGTGAGGTATTTAAAGGTTTTAATAATAACCTCTACCATGTCTCTTATATGGACGGCATTAAAGTGGTACGAATTTGGACCTATATTACCGCCAATGAAGGCTTTTTAAAGCGCACGCTGGGTTATCTCTCTTATATGTTTGCCGCCATTATTGCCAGCTTTTTTGTCGGCAAACAGGATATGGTGCTCTCCACTTCGCCACAATTTTTTAACGGCCTGGCGGGTTTTTTTGTCAGTAAAATTAAACGCAGCCCCTGGGTGCTTGAAATTCGCGATCTCTGGCCTGAGTCTATAGTCGCAGTGGGCGCCATTCAAAATTCAACCATCATTAAATGCCTGGAACACATTGAAGGTTTTTGTTACCGCAAAGCCGATCATATAATCGCCGTTACCCAATCATTTAAAAAACACATATTGGCGCGTGGCGGCCAGGCCGATAAATTATCAGTTATTTACAATGGTGTTGACCTCAGCCTATTTGACTGCCAAGAGCAGACCATAAAGGAGGATGTTGCCCGCTATTTTGGTGTGCACTACGAGCCATCGATGTTTTTTGCCGCTTATGTGGGCACCCATGGCATGGCCCATCATTTAGAAACCATTTTAGAAGCTGCACAGATTCTTAAAGATCATCCCTCTATACGTTTTTTAATGGCCGGTGACGGTTCGGAAAAAGCTAAGCTACTCAAAATAAAACAGGAAAAATGCCTGCATAATGTGATTATGCTCGACCAGTTGCCCAAGGCTGATATGCCGCGCCTGTGGCAATTGGTAGATGCCAGTTTGGTATTGTTAAAAAAATCTGATCTTTTTAAAACAGTTATCCCCTCTAAAATTTTTGAAAGCATGGCTATGCAGCGGCCTATTGTGCTCGGTGTAGAAGGTGAAGTAGCCGATATTATTCGCGAATCGGACGCCGGCGTGTGCATTACACCGGAAGACGCAGGCCAGCTGGCTGAAGCGGTTGAATATCTGTGTGATCATCGCGCTTACGCGCAGAATTTAGGCGACAACGGATTACATTATGTGGCGCGCACCTTCGAGCGCAGCCAACTCGCACTGCAATTTATGTATATTTTGGAATCAATCCACCGCCGCCGTCGCGAGCTTATTACCACACGCCCTCTTGCCACACGCCAACTTCCCTAAGGTTTTATGAATCCTAGCACGCGCTCACCGACTATTTATTGGCACGCCCCGCTTACACTCTGGCTTAGTTTTGCGGCCGCATTTGCCGCGCTCGCCTGGGGGTTCGCCAACGGCCTTGAAAATCTCTGGTTTAACTGGCAACACAAAGAAGAGTATAGCCACGGCATTTTATTGCCGTTTATTTCGTTATTTTTAATTTGGCAAAAAAAACACGAAATTGCCGCCGAGCCTTTTGTGGGCTCCTGGGCGGGTTTGGTACTGTTATTACTCGGCACGCTGGGCTGTTATGCAGGCTCAATAAGCACACTGTTTCCAGTCATGCAATACTCGTTGCTAATCGCCTTAGGTGGTTTAACCCTGGCCATTACCGGCTGGCGGGCATTTCGTTTTTTTGTGGTGCCGCTGCTAATTTTATTACTGAGCGTTCCACTGCCGAATTTTATTTATAAAAACCTCTCCTTCGAGCTACAGCTATTGTCCTCATCCATCGGCGTTCACGTGATTCGCCTATTTAATATTCCCGTATACCTTGAAGGCAATGTTATTGACCTAGGCACCATGAAACTGCAAGTGGTGGAAGCCTGCTCCGGGCTGCGCTATTTATTCCCTTTAATGACGCTAGGCTTTATTGCCGCACATTTTTTTAAAGTGCCCCTCTGGAAAAAGGTGTTGGTATTTTTCTCTACTATTCCAATTACAGTTCTGATGAACAGCCTGCGCATCGGTATTATTGGTGTAACGGTTGAATGGTGGGGGCAAGCCATGGCGGAAGGTTTTTTGCACGATTTTGAAGGCTGGGTGATCTTTATGGGCTGCACGGCGATTTTATTTGCCGAAATGGCGCTAATTGCGCGTTTTTCCAACCCGCGCAGCCGCTTAATTGATTTATTGATGATCGAATTGCCCACCGACCGCCCCAAGCTCGCGGTGCCAGAGCGCAAACGCACACTGCCGCCCAGTTATGTATTAGCCTGCGCAGGCGCCATTGTGGTTTCGCTGGGCGCTTATTTAACACCGAGCACACATTTAAACACTATCGCCCGCGCGCCCTTTTCATCATTTGATCTTGAACTTGGCCATTGGTCAGGCGTGCGCGCACCGATTGAACAGCGTTATATTGATGAACTTAAATTTGACGACTATTTATCGGTGGATTATAAAAACAATCACCAAGACAGCATTAATTTATATGTCGCGTATTACAATGCACAGAGTGCCGGCCAGTCGGCGCACTCGCCACGCTCCTGTATTCCCGCTGGCGGCTGGGAGATTCAAAATGCCTCCACCATTAACTTGCCGAATATTGCTGGCAAGGGTTTAGACCTAAGTTTAAATCGTCTGCAGGTGCAAAAAGGTGATACACGTTTGATGGTGTATTATTATTTCAAACAGCGGCACCGCCATTTAACTAACGAATTTTTAGTTAAATGGTATTTGTTGTGGGATGCAATTACCCTGCATCGCAAAGATGGCGCTCTGGTACGCATCAGTTTTGTCACCGACCGCAACACCAGTTTAGAACAGGCCGATCAGCGCGCTATTGATTTTCTTACCCTGGCTTACCCCAAGCTTAGCCGCCACATTCCCGATTAGGCAAAAAGCGTGATTTTATTTATCTGCTTCATTGTTGCCATGCTGTTGAGCCTGAGCTTTATTCCGCCGCTAATAAAGCTCGCGCCGAGTTTAAAATTAATTGATGCCCCTAACGAACGCAAGGTGCACCACAAGCTGATACCCCGTGTAGGCGGTATTGCTATAGTCTGCGGCGCGTTAATTCCTCTACTCATTTGGCTGCCAGATCAACACAGCAATATCAGTTTATTTCTCGGCATAATTGTGCTGCTGATATTTGGCATCTGGGATGACCGCACCGATTTAGATTACCGCCTTAAATTACTCGGCCAGTGTTTAAGCGCCGCGATTGTGATACTGGGCGCGGATCTGCGCATACTCACACTGCCCTTTTTACCTGATTACCACATACCGATTTTATTCAGTCAAATTCTCAGCCTAGTGGTTTTAGTGGGCGTTATAAACGCTATTAATTTGGTGGATGGTTTGGATGGATTGGCAGGCGGCTCAACCCTGGTGGGGTTTAGCCTGATTGCATTTTTGAGCATACAGGCTGGCGATTTAGGCTTAACGCTGTTGTGTTTAAGTGTAGTGGGTGCCCTCATGGGGTTTTTACGTTTTAACACCCACCCGGCTATTATTTTTATGGGCGACTCCGGCAGCCAGTTTTTAGGTTTTATCGCTGGCATTGCCGCCTTGCGCCTAACACAACAAGCGGATGTGGGGATCAGCCCCCTATTTCCTTTATTGTTATTTGCCATCCCTATTTTTGACACCTGCGCGGTAATCGCGCGGCGCTTAGCCCAAGGCCGTTCACCATTTTCGCCGGATCGCAACCATATTCACCACCGCCTATTAGCTGCAGGCCTTGATCACTACGAAACAGTTGTGCTCATCTATGTTTTGCAGGGTTTACTCGCCCTGTTAGGTTTTTATTTTCGTTATCACACTGATTTAGAGCTGCTCATCATTCTGGCGACTGTGCTGACGGCATTATTTGGCAGCCTGCACTGGTGTGATAAACACCCTAATATCCTAGGCCAATTACTCGCCCCGCATATAGCCGCAACACCTAGCCGCAATCAACTCAAAGATGGCCTGTTGCTGCTGGGGCGTTATAGTTTAGCGTTTTTACTCTGTGCCCTACTGGTGCAAAGTGCGCTTTATACAGCCGTACGCAATAGCGATTTATTTATTTTAATTGTTGGCCTTACGCTGTTGTTTTTAAGCGCGGGGTTTATCAACCGTAGCCAGCCTACCCTAGCCTGGCCGGAGCGTTTGGGCATTTATGTATTGTGCTCCACAGCTATATTTTTTTATTACCACATACCGGTGGACCTTTCCGCCCAAAAATCTTTAATATTTTTGGCCTTTTTGGCTATATTTTTATTCACCGTCATAGGCTTACAATTCTCCCGCCGCCACACCTTTGAGCTAAGCCCAACGGATTATTTAGTTATTTTCATTACCCTCACGCTGGCCTTTTACCCAGTGGCAGATCCGCAAACGCGCAATCTCACTATAAGCATTAGTTTTTTAATAGGCCTGTTTTACACCATGGAATATGTGTTAAATAGCCATATATTTTCCACCTCACAATTGCGGGCGGGGCTTAGCATTAGCTGCATTCTAACCCTCTGTGCACTCCAACATATTATGTAAAACAAGGCCATTGCTGACGCGCACTGGCCGCCCAGATTAAATTTATCCTCCAGATACACAAGTCCTGTCACGATTGTCATAGCTCTGCAACACAGGGCCAATATGCTGACATTTACCGATGCTTACAGTGTGCATCGAGTTTATCCATTTAAAACGGCCAACTTCTTAATAGGTGCTCTATGCGTTTGCGTGCTTCTTTATCTCTTAGCCTTTGCCTGAGTGCAATTATTTTGCTGGCGGGCTGCGATAATAAAACCGACCGCAAAACCCGTTATCTCAATCAGGGCAAAGAGCAGCTGGAAGCCAAAAATTACGAAAAGGCCCGTATCAGCTTTAAAAATGTGCTGCAAATCGACCCTAATGATCAAGAGGGCATGTATCAATTTGGCAAACTCAGCGAGGCGCAACAAGAGTTTCAGCAAGCCTTTGGCTACTACAACAAGGTAGTGGAATTAAACCCAAGTCATGTAGGCGCCAACCTGTCGCTAACTAAATTTTATTTAGCCGCCAATGTCCTTGATAAAGCGGAAAATACACTCGGCGCTGTTGAAACGGCGGCGCCTGAAAACCTGGATGCTAAAGTGTTACGGGCGGCTTTATTTGTGCGCCACAATAACAATGAACGCGGCCTAGACATTATTAATGCTGTGCTCAGCAAAGACCCCGCACACCGGGACGCCCTCGCCATGCTGGCAGGCATGCACTCAGATGCCGGGCGAGATGATCAGTCACAAGCCACTCTGGATCAAGCCTTAAAAACCTATTCCAAAGATGCTACTTTTTTAACGCTGCAAGCTCGTTTGTATCAAAAACGCGGCCAAAATGATGCGGCCTGGGACACCTATGAAAAAATAGCTTTGTTGGAGGCTGATAATTTCAAAAAAACCACTGAAATTGTGAAAATAATGCTGCAAAACCAACAACCCGAACGCGCCTTACACCTATTGGATATTTTTATCAGCAACAACCCTGATAATACTGACGCCAAAATCGGCAAAGTGGAAATGCTGCAATTATTAGAGCGCAAAGATGCCGCTATGGCGCTGCTGGATAACTATATAAAGCAGTATCCTAAAGAGTTTATTTTCGCGCTTACTAAAGCTTCTTATGCATTACAAGCTGGGCAAAGAACACAAGGAATAGAGCAATTACAACGCATCAGCCAAGATGCAGTAGGCACGCCCAGTGAGTTGCGCGCCCTGAATATACTTGCCCGCGTGTATATGGAGGATAAACAGCAGGATAAGGCCAAGGCCGCAGTGGATGCCGTATTGAGCAAAAACGCTAAGGATTTAGAGGCCTTGGAAGTGCGCGGTATTTTGGCACTTAGCCGCAAGGATTTTACCCAGGCCATCGCTGATTTTAGAGCAGTAATTGCCGACAAACCCACCCAAACCAAAATCTATCCGGCACTTGCCAATGCACACATGGCCAACGGTGAAGCCGAATTAGCCTTAACCGTATTGCGCGATGGCGTCAAAGCCAACCCCAGCAATGTGACGCTGCATATTGAGTTGGGCAACATGCTCAAACGTGCCAACGATATTAAGGGCGCCGAAAACCATTATGAAGAGGCGGTTAAACTCGATTCACACAATACTAAAGCCCTTGATGGTTTGGTGAATATTTATTTGGAGCAGAAAAAAGGCGCGGCTATTCGCGTTTATGTAGAGCCTTTACAGGCCGATAAAGAGTTGGGGCTGCTTGCCCGCTACTATACCGCCCTGTCCTATTCGGCTGAAGATAAACCCCAAAAAGCCATTGAATTATTTGATGCACTATTAAAAGAAAAGGCTGATTTTATTGAGGTGGTATCGGCGCGAGCCAAAGCCATGCTACAAATGGGGCAGAGTGCTGGCGCGCGCAGTTGGCTGCGCCAGCAGTTGCCGAATCTGCCCAATGACCGCGCGGTTGTTTACAATTTAATGGGCGAACTAGCATTAGCCGACAAAGACTATCCTCAAGCCATTGAAAGCTTTCAACAGGCTATCAAAGTGCAGGACAGCTGGGCCATTCCCTATTCCCACCTGGCCAATGCTCAGCGCAGATCCAACAACAATGCAGCGGCAATTACCACTTTGCAGACAGGTCTTAGCAAACAGCCCAATCATTTATTATTGCTCAACGATCTAGCTTCTTTATATGAAGCGAGCAATCAAGCCGATAAAGCCATTCAACTCTACGATACCTTTTATAAAAACAATGGCCAACCGGAAATTATCGGCAATAACTTAGCCATGTTATTGGCGACCTACCGCACCGATGCACAGAGCAATCAACTGGCATTAACCATTGCCGACCAACTGCGCAACAGTAAAAACCCATTATATTTGGACACCGCAGGCTGGGTTTATTTTAAACAAGGGCGGCTTGCAGACGCCAAAACATTGCTGCTGGATGCGCAGAACAAGTTTGATAGCCCGGTAATTCACTACCATCTAGGTGCCGTTTATTTAGCAGAAAAGGATAAGACCTCGGCTAAATATCATCTGGAAAAGGCTCAGACGGATAAAAGCAGCTACCCAGGTCGCGGCGAAGTCGATTCTTTACTGAATACTATTGCGCAAGAATAACCTAAGCCGCCTGGATCAATTTCACAATTAATTGACGCGGTTTTTGACTGGCCTGTACCTAGACTTTTTTTACCTTAATGCAGCTACCACAATTGGATCCTGCCGCTTCGCGCAGGATGACGGCGGGTGTAGCAGGTAGGAAATTTTGCGAATAGATAAACAATTCTGATAAGCAGCTATTAAGCCGCCATATAGCCGGGTGAATCATTTTGCAAGGATCAGGCACACCGTTAAAAAAGCCACTCCATGCCGATCCTTTTACGCGCAAAAAAGTACGCGATCAGAAAAACCTGCCTGTCACACAATCCCCTTTTGCCGCTGCGAGCGGCTATTTTTGCATTTTCTATAGAACGCAAAAAGGTCAAATGCAACCCTATATGACGCCATGTGCGCAGTTGCCCAAGGCGCACCTATCCTGCGCCAATCACCCGCGCTGTCATATTGGTCATAATTTCATGCGAAAAAATTCATAAATTAGCCATTGAACCTTAACCAAGTTTTGTGAGTATGACTCAGCGTTATAACGCACCGCCCAGCCGCAACGGACTATTGCAACGAGTCGCTTCTATAGGCTCATGATGTTTACAGGGAGCTTGGGACGAAATCTCTAAGTTGTTTTAACAACCTGATATTCCAAAACCCTTTATGGAGTCAAACATGAAATTAAAAGCCTTTTTAGCTGCCGCGTTAGTGGCATCATCTTCTACAGCGTTCGCCAAAATCGATAACGGTGCAGAGTATTCCACTACTACTGGCGGTGAATTAGTACTGGCCATGTGGGATGACGTTGCCAAAAAATCAATCCTGTTCGACACAGGTCTTACCTTCGTTGAAATGGTTAATAGAAACGACGCTAACATCAAAACCACTATCGATTTGACCGCTATCGATGCCACCTACAAAAGCTTTTTCAATAACGATTTTAGCAATGTTTATTGGAACGCTTTTTCAGGCAGTAAATGGAGCAACGGTGAGCAATTTGATACCAGCAAATACTTTGGCATTGCGTTCACAGCTAAAGACGGTGTCTTTGAAATGGCCAACCCACGCGATTTCCAGACTGTAACGTCTATTGTTGAAGCCGCTTATTCAGACCTGATAACTTTTAACACTAATTTCTCAGGCGATACAACTGATGTTTCGGCCAACCTATCCTACCGTTCCGCAACTTCTTCTGATCCTAAATACCTAGGTAACCTTGGCACTTTGTGGACTGATCAAATCAAGGGTAACTACCCGCTCGGAACCAGTGCAAAAGCCGGTGAAGAATTAGCATTCGTTTGGAACAACGCTAATTTCGATACTGCTGAAGGCAAAATGATCAGCCTTGGCACCGCTAAATTTGATCCAACTGCCAGCACTCTGACTATTTCTAATGTTCCTGTACCGGCTGCAGCCTGGTTATTAATGTCGGGTATCGCAGGTTTCGGCGCCATCGCTCGCCGCCGTAAGCAACAAGCCTAAGTTATGCACCGGCGGCTTGCCGCCGGTTTCTGTTTACCCCTTTATTGGAGAGATTCCCATGAAAATTAAAGCCCTTGTTACTGCTCTGTTGGCCGCCGCTGCCGCTCCTTCGTTTGCTTTAGTGCCCGGCGCTGAAGGCAACAGCAACCCCGTATTACACGTATATGGCACAGGTGCCACTGCCATCGACAAACAATTAAAAGAACTGGTTAAAACTGTTTGTAAAGCCGGCACTTTGGATATCTTCAGTGACGACGTCACCAAACCAGAAGGCAACAAATACTCTGCCCACTATTGTGTAGTAAGCCCTACTGAAGTACCGGGTTTAACGGCTACTTATAATTTAATGATTCATAAAAACTCCAATGGCGGTTCTTTTAACGGTGTAGGCCCAGTAGCGGATTCTTTAATTGAAGACCAGATGGTTATTCAAACGGGTGCTGGTTTTTGCGGTACTGCGGCTGCCGGTTCCGATGCTGGCACACCAGTATGGGCCTGTAACAAAGCCAACGTTGATAACACTAAAATCCCTGATTTCGGTATCGCCGACGTTGAGCCTTCATTGTGGGCTAAATTGGGTCAATCATTTACCGCCACTAACCTCGTAAGTACCGCTATGAACGGCAATACCTTTGGTATCCCCGTCACTAAAGCGCTGCGCGATGCACTGCAAACAGCCCAAGGCCTGCCAAGTGGTTCAGAAGCGGCTGCCGACCAACCCAACCTATCGCGTGCAGACGTAGCCAGCATCCTGAATGGTGCCATCACCAGCTGGGATCAATTTAAAGTGAACGGCGTAGCCCTGCCTGCCAACTCCTTAGTAGCGCCAGTGAACAAGCGCGTGCAAGTCTGCCGCCGCGTTGATAGCTCAGGCACTCAAGCCCAAGCCAACGTATTTTTCCACAACTTCCCCTGTGATGCGGGCGCCACCAAAACCGGTAACGACAACACTGCGTTTAGCTCAACTGCAGACGGCAAAACCGCTGATGACAACCTGAACCCATTACCGGCTACTAACGCAGTTGTGCATGCATTCGAAGGCTCAGGCGGTGTGTCTGATTGCTTAAACGTATTGCAAGATGCCAATGCCTGGGGCGTAGGTATTCTTTCTTTAGAGCGCAGCAGCAGCAAATACCGTTTCGTTAAAATTGACGGCGCTCTGCCTTCTCTGAAAAACGTTGCCAACAACACCTACGGTGAGTGGTTTACTTCTACTATCCAATGGCGCGCCGCGTCTGCTCCTAACGCTCCTACTGGCGACAAATTAAAAGTGCTTGAGCTAATCCGCAACGATGCTTCAAGCCCAACTATTTTGGCGCAAATTAATGCTTCGTTCTCACAATCGTGGACTTCTGGCCCAGGTGAAGTGGGTTTAGTGGCTCTGCCCTATAAATCTTCTGTAACCAACAAAGTATTTAGCGTTGCCAACCCAGTTGCTACCGCTTCTCGCGAAGGCAAAACCGGTACTGGTGCGCCAAACTCGTGTAAAACGCCTATCATCGTAGGTAACGCTGAAATCTAAGCGTTTTCAATCTTTAGCTTAGCGCCACGGAGGGTGGCAGCATTACAAGGGAACAAAAAAGCCAGCGCAATGCTGGCTTTTTTATGGGCACCACGTAATTTTATAGGCTGCAATAAGCATCAACTCAATACTTGGCCGCCGGGCTAAAAACGCCCGTTAACACCCGTCGAATGTTTAGAGTATCTAAAACATCCCAAGCCAAGGTTATTTTATTTAATAAACAAACTACCCAAATAAAATAACCCCGCCGATAGCGCAATGGTGGCAGGCAAGGTAAATACCCAAGCCAGCAAAATAGTTTTGACGGTGCTCAATTGCAATCCAGTGCGATTGGCCACCATGGTGCCCGCCACAGCCGAGGATAAAACATGGGTGGTGGACACCGGCATACCGGTGGCGCTGGCGATACCAATGGCGGTAGCAGCGGTAATTTGGGCGGCCATACCCTGCGAATAGGTCATATCACTTTTGCCGATTTTTTCGCCGACGGTGAATACAATGCGTTTCCAGCCCGTCATAGTGCCAAGCCCTAATGCCAAGGCAACGGCCACAATTACCCAAAAAGGCGCGTACTCGGTGGTGGCGGTAATGTCTTTACGCAGGCGATTCAGGTCGGATATTTCTTTGCTGCTAAAGCCATCGAGCTTGGCAATTTTTTTCGCGCTATCGTCTATACACAATAACCACTGGCGCAATTTGCGGCGCTCATCAATGCTGAGTTCTTTATATTGATCAACGCCGTGCAAGGCTTTTTTTAAGCTGCCGATAACCGCTAAATTCGTGCGCGTAGAACATTGAAAAGACTCATTGGCTTGAGCATCGGCGGTTAAGGATAAATCCATTTTGCTGCCTACTAGGTGCGCGTGGTCCTGATAAAAATGCTCTAAATGCACAGCGGCGTCATAAGTGCGCTCAATATCGTATTTAGTACTGTCGAGGTTTACCACAAATTGCGCTGGGGCCAGGCCGATTAATACCAGCATAATTAAACCAATACCTTTTTGGCCATCGTTAGAGCCGTGTACAAAACTCACCCCCATGGCCGATGCCACCAATGTCACACGGGTCCAAAAAGGCGGGTGTTTTTTGCCATCAATCTGTGCGCGCTCTTGTGGGGTTTTATGAATTTTCGGGCCGTTAAAGACTTTTTTCAGCAACAACAAAACCAGAGCCGCAATACCAAAACCCACCAAAGGCGAAATAAACAGCGACAACATAATATCTAGCGCTTTTTTAGTATTTACGCCTTCACTAATGGGAATATCCGCCAGCAGCGCATTCGCCAAACACACGCCCAATAAAGAGCCAATCAGGGTATGGGAACTGGAGGCGGGAATACCGAAATACCAGGTGCCCAAATTCCAAATAATGGCGGCGGCCAAGAGGGAAAATACCAATACCATGCCGTGTACTGACGTTATATTCAGCAGCATATCCACCGGCAATAAATGCACAATGGCATAGGCCACGCCGAGCCCGCCTAAAATAACCCCCAAAAAGTTAAACACCCCGGAGGCCATCACCGCTAAATGCGGCGACATAGCTTTGGTGTAAATCACCGTAGCGACCGCATTTGCCGTATCGTGAAAGCCATTAATAAATTCATAAGCCAATACAAAAGCCAGCGCTAAAAACAGCGCGCTGCCCATTAAAAAACTCAGTCCGGTAAACATGTCTAACATAGTGGGTTCGCTTAAATGATGATAAAAATACGGGGCGGCACACAGCCTAAAACACGCTAAAGCAAAATGACGGCGCGGGTGTGCCAGGGGTTATTTAAAGTAGCTGGGTGGTTTTTATTATTGTGGAAAAACCCTCTGTTGCAGTGATGTAAAAAATCTAGGCTCATCGCCATACACCTTCAGCCTGGGCGATTTTGAAGATACATCTGCCAGCACCTAAGTTAAGTGTTGGCGCCGCACGCTCAAATCTCGCGAATTAATACACTCGCCAAACAGGCGATGCCCTCCTTGCGACCGGTGAATCCCAAGTGTTCCGTGGTGGTGGCTTTAATATTCAGCGCATCACTGGCAAGGGCTAAATCCTCGGCAATCAAGGGCAGCATACGCGGTATATAAGGTGCCATCTTGGGCGCCTGGGCGATGATGGTCATATCCGCATTTACCACCGTGTAGCCCTTGGCGCGCACTTTGGCCGCCACCATGCGCAACAGGGCGCGGCTATCGGCGTTGGCGTAGGCGGGATCGGTGTCGGGAAAGTGGCGGCCTATATCGCCCAAGGCGGCGGCGCCCAATAGGGCATCGCAGAGCGCATGCAACAAGACATCGCCATCGGAATGCGCAATGAGGCCCTGGCTGTAGGGAATCACCACGCCGCCCATGACAATTTTGTCGCCGGGGCCAAAGGCGTGTACATCAAACCCCTGACCGATACGGATATTCATAGGCCCTGCTCCTCGTGGCGTTGCAGAATAAACTCCGCCAGAGCCAAATCCTCCGGCAGAGTCACTTTGATATTGTCGCGGCGGTCGGCCACCAACAGCGGCCGTGCGCCCATAAACTCCATAGCGGAGGCTTCATCGGTCACCTCTTGCCCTAAGACAGCCGCCTGTTCTAAAGCCTGTTTTAACGCGCCAAGCCTGAACATTTGCGGCGTGTGGGCCTGCCAAATGTGGCGGCGATCCAGCGTGTTGATGGCTGCAGCAGGCGCGCTGCTGTCAGCCTGTTTGAGGGTGTCACTCACCGGACAGGCCAAGAGGCCGCCGCGTTGTTGGCTCAGCACAGCGTTAATTAGGGCCTCAATGCGCTCTGAGGTCACGCAGGGCCGCGCCGCATCGTGTACCAGCACATAATCAGCTTCGGTAGCGCTCTGGGTTAACAGAAATTTAAGCCCGGCCAGCACCGATTCGGCCCGGCTGGCACCGCCAATACAGCTCTGCACATTAAGCTCAAGGGCGGCAAGGTCGGGATCACACTCGGCGGTAACTAGCACTAAGCCGTCAATATCGGCGCGGTTTACAAACTTGCTGAGGGTAACTTCCAGCAGGGTTTTACCCGCCAGAGGCAGGTACTGTTTGGGCTTGGCCGCCTGCATGCGGCTGCCGCTGCCTGCAGCGGGGATTAGCACCCAGAGGCGGGGCGGTGGGGCAGTGATCATTGGGGTTTGTGGTTATCTTTTAAAAACAGAAAAAACGTCTCGCCTTCTTTAACCATACCCATATCCGTGCGGGCGCGCTCTTCTAGGGTATCCACGCCCTGCTTGAGGGATTCAACTTCCGCCAACAACACGCGGTTGCGCTCGCGCAGGGCGGCATTTTCGTGCTCCTGGCGGGCGATTTCTTTGTTCAAACGCGCCACATCTACAAAGCCGCCCTCGGCCATCCAGAGGCGGTATTGCAGATAACCTAAAAGCACTAACAGGGCGATTACCAAATAACGCATCAAACAGGCCGCAGGAAATTGACAGAAGCCGCTCCACACACGCCATGGCGGCCACCATAAAAAAGCCCCGGCTAAGCCGAGGCTTTAGGGTGCAGCTTATTTAAACTCAGCGCGGCCTTTGTACGCAGCCTTGGCGCCCAGCTCAGCTTCGATGCGCAGCAAGCGGTTGTATTTGGCGACGCGGTCGGAGCGCGAGAGGGAACCGGTTTTGATTTGGCCTGCGGCAGTGGCCACGGCCAGGTCAGCGATGGTGGTGTCTTCGGTTTCGCCCGAGCGGTGGGAGATAACCGCCGTGTAGCCAGCATCCTGGGCCATTTTGATGGCGTCCAGGGTCTCGCTTAAGGAGCCGATCTGGTTGAATTTAATCAAAATCGAGTTGGCGATGGATTTGTCGATGCCTTCTTTGAGGATTTTGGTGTTGGTAACAAACAGGTCGTCGCCAACGAGTTGGATTTGGCTGCCGATTTTATCGGTCAGCACTTTCCAACCGGCCCAGTCGCTTTCGTCCATACCGTCTTCAATGGACAAAATGGGGTAACGGGCGGCGAGGTCGGCCAGGTAATCAGCAAACTCAGCGGAGCTGAAGGTTTTGCCATCGCCGTCTAAGTGGTAGCGGCCTTCTTTGTAGAACTCGGAGGCGGCGCAGTCCAGGGCCAGGGTGATGTCGGTGCCGAGCTTATAACCGGCAGCGGCAACGGCTTCGGCTATGGCCTGCAGAGCCGCTTCATTTGAAGGCAGGTTGGGCGCAAAGCCGCCCTCATCGCCTACGGCGGTGTTAAGGCCACGGCTGGAGAGTACTTTTTTCAAGCTGTGGAAGACTTCTGCACCCATGCGCAGGGCGTCGGCGAAGGTTTTCGCAGCTACTGGCTGAATCATGAACTCTTGAATATCGACGTTGTTATCCGCGTGCTCGCCGCCGTTGATGATGTTCATCATAGGCACTGGCATGCTGTAGCGGCCTGGGGTGCCGTTGATGTCGGCGATGTGGGCGTAGAGGGGCACTTTTTTGCTGATGGCGGCGGCTTTAGCAGCGGCTAAAGACACAGCCAAAATGGCGTTGGCGCCCAGCTTGGATTTGTTCTCAGTGCCGTCGGCGGCCAACATGATGTTGTCCAGTTCGCGCTGGTTGGCGGCTTCTTTGCCGAGCAACAGAGGTTTGATGGTGTCGTTGATGTTGGCAACGGCTTTTAACACGCCCTTGCCCAGATAGCGGCTTTTGTCGCCATCGCGCAGCTCTAAGGCTTCGCGCGAGCCGGTGGAGGCCCCAGAGGGCGCGCAGGCGCTGCCGACGGCGCCGCAGGCTAAGACCACTTCTGCCATCACCGTGGGGTTGCCACGGGAATCCATTACTTCAAAACCGGTTACGTTAACTATTGTGCTCATGGGGTCTCCGTTGTGCGTTCTGTCGAGTGAAAGGGGTGTATAAAATTAGCGAATGTCCAAGGCGGGCAGGGATTTCACCAGCTCGTCAATGGCTTTCATCTGGGTTAAGAAAGGCTCTAGCTGATCCAGTGGTAAGGCGCTGGGGCCGTCGCAGCGGGCCTTATCCGGGTCGGGGTGTGCTTCTAAAAACAAACCGGCCAGGCCCACCGCCATACCGGCGCGGGCCAATTCCGCTACCTGATTGCGGCGCCCACCGGAGGCGGCGCCCATGGGGTCGCGGCACTGCAGGGAATGGGTCACATCAAAAATAACCGGCAGGTTGCCCGTGCACTCGCGCATGGTGCGAAAGCCCAGCATGTCCACCACCAGGTTGTCATAGCCCATGCAAGAGCCGCGCTCACACAACAGCACCTGCTCGTTGCCGCACTCGCGGAATTTCTCCACTATGTTTTTCATCTGGCCGGGGCTTAAAAACTGCGGTTTTTTCACGTTAATTACCGCCCCGGTGGCCGCCATGGCCGCCACTAGATCGGTCTGGCGCGCCAAAAACGCCGGCAGCTGAATCACATCACACACCTCGGCCACTGGGGCGGCTTGCTGGGGTTCGTGCACATCGGTAATCACCGGCACTCCAAAGGTGCGTTTTATCTCGGCGAAGATACTCAGGCCCTCATCCAGGCCAGGGCCTCGGTAGGAGTGAATGGAGGAGCGGTTGGCCTTATCAAAGGAGGCCTTAAAGACGTAGGGAATGCCCAGTTTTTGCGTCACGGTGACGTAATGCTCAGCCACCCTAAGCGCCATATCCCGCGACTCCAACACGTTCATACCGCCAAACAACACCATAGGCAGGTGGTTGGCGACCGGCAGGGCGCCGACCTTAATCACAGGGGTTGCACTCATGCATTGGCCTCTTTGTGGGCTACGGCGGCCTGGATATAACTGGTGAACAAGGGGTGGCCGTCGCGGGGGGTGGAGGTAAATTCAGGGTGGAACTGACAGGCCACAAACCAGGGATGCTCGGGCAATTCCACCACTTCCACCAGGGTGTCATCCGCCGACCAGCCGCCGATACTCAAGCCCGCCTGACGCAGAGCGTCCAGGTAGCGGTTGTTCACCTCATAGCGGTGGCGGTGGCGCTCGCGGATTAAATCCGAACCGTAAATGGCGCGCGCTTTAGAGCCTTTCACCAGGCGGCACTCCTGGGCGCCTAGGCGCATGGTGCCGCCCAAGTCAGAGGATTCATCGCGGGTTTCCACCGCGCCTTCGGCGGTGATCCATTCGGTGATCAGGCCGATCACGGGGTGGCTGCTTTTGGGGTCGAATTCGGTGGAGTTAGCATCGCTCCAGCCCAATACGTTGCGGGCAAATTCAATCACCACCGACTGCATGCCCAAACAAATACCGAGGTAGGGGATTTTGTTCTCGCGGGCGTGGCGCACGGCCATCAGCTTGCCTTCCAATCCGCGCTCGCCAAAACCGCCGGGCACCAAAATACCGTCGGCGCCTGCGAGCAGTTTATGGCCCTGCTCTTCTAAGTCTTCGGCGTTAATAAACTTAAACGCCACCTGGGTGAAGGTGCGAATACCCGCATGGGAGAGGGCTTCAATCAGGGACTTGTAAGCGTCGAGCAAGTCCATGTATTTGCCCACAATGGCAATGGTCACGGTTTTGGTGGGGTGCAACTTGCCTTCAATTACTCTATCCCATTCGCTCAAATCCGCCTCCGGCGCCTCAATGCCAAAGTGTTTAAGCAAAATGGCGTCGAGCTTGTGGGCCTGCAGCAGGCGGGGAATGCGGTAGATGGTGTCGCAGTCCGGCAGGGGCACTACACAGTCGAAACTGACGTTGGTAAAGAGGGCAATTTTGCGGCGGGAGTCTTCATCGACGGCAATTTCCGAGCGGCAGAGCAAAAAGTCCGGCTGCAGGCCGATGGTACGCAGCTCTTTTACTGAGTGCTGGGTGGGTTTGGTTTTGGTCTCACCTGCCGTGGCTATATAGGGCACCAGGGTGAGGTGTATCAGCTGGGCATTGCTTGGCCCCATGTCCACTTTTAGCTGGCGAATCGCCTCCAAAAACGGCTGGGATTCTATATCGCCGACCGTGCCGCCGACTTCCACCAGGGCCACGTCATAGCCCTCGCCGCCTTCTAAAATACGCCGTTTGATTTCATCGGTAATATGCGGAATCACCTGTACGGTGCCGCCTAAATAATCCCCCCGGCGCTCTTTGCGCAGCACGGTTTCGTACACGCGGCCGGTGGTGAAGTTGTTGCGGCGGGTCATGCGGGTGCGCAAGAAGCGCTCGTAGTGGCCCAGATCCAAATCCGTCTCAGCGCCATCATCGGTGACGTACACCTCGCCGTGCTGGAAGGGGCTCATGGTGCCTGGGTCTACGTTGATGTAGGGGTCAAGCTTCATGATGGTCACTTTAAGGCCGCGCGCTTCGAGCACGGCGGCCAAGGACGCTGACGCAATACCTTTACCCAGTGAGGACACCACCCCACCGGTCACAAATACAAAACGAGTCATGAAACGCTTAAAACCTTGAGTGTAAACATGCGCGCAGGGGCGCTGGACATTGCGCGGCAGGCACCAATGGCCACCAGCACAATAGGGCGCACAGGCGATGGTTGCCTGGCTGAACGGGGCGGCAGACTAGCAGATTCGGCCTTTCGCCTCAATCGCCGCAGGCGTAAAGCGTGCGATGCTTAAGCGCTTGGCAGACATTTTGCCGGGCTGCACAGCCATTTGGCCAAAGCTGTGTTATGCTTCCTTCACCTGCCTTTGACTGAGCTTGTACTCCCTCAAAGCCTTCGCACCCTCTGCACCCTCTCGCAGACACTCAACCCCCCTTCTTAAAATCACGCGACGGTTTTGCTCTGGTGTTTTCGCTGGCAGTGTTCCCCTAGTTTAGAATTGCGGCCTACAGGCTGCCGCAAGTCCTTTGAGACGACATGATGACTGCGTTTGCCCATCTCGGCCTAGCCGATGATTTGTTGCGTGCTATTGAAGAAAAAGGCTATACAGCCCCCTCTCCCATACAAGAACAGGCCATACCGGCCATATTAGAAGGCCGCGATGTGATGGCGGCCGCCCAGACCGGCACCGGCAAAACCGCCGGCTTCACCCTGCCCCTGCTGCAATTGCTGCGGCCGGGCAAAAGTGCCGCCAGCAATCGTTGCCGCGCCCTGGTGCTGACCCCCACGCGGGAGCTGGCCGCCCAGGTGGGCGAAAGCGTGGCCGCCTACGGCCAACACATGGCTATGCGCTCAGCCGTGGTGTACGGCGGGGTGAAAATTAACCCGCAGATGATGGCCCTGCGCAAAGGCGCCGATGTGCTCATCGCCACGCCGGGCCGTCTGATGGATCTTTACCAGCAAAACGCCGTAAGCTTTAGCGATGTAGAGATCCTGGTGCTAGATGAAGCTGATCGCATGTTGGATATGGGTTTTATCCACGACATCAAAAAAATCCTCGCCCTCCTCCCCGCTAAACGCCAAAACCTGCTTTTCTCCGCCACCTTCTCCGATGACATCCGCCAGCTGGCCCTGGGCATTTTGCACAACCCGGTGGAGATCAACGTCAGCCCGAAAAACTCTACTGCAGAGACGGTCGATCAATGGATTCACCCGGTGGACAAAACCCGCAAGGCCGAACTACTCAGCCACCTGATCACCAGCCGCGACTGGCGCCAAGCCCTGGTGTTTACCCGCACCAAACACGGCGCCAACAAGCTCGCCGCGTTTTTAAACAAAGAAGAGATACGCTCCAGCGCCATCCACGGCAACAAAAGCCAAGCGGCGCGTTTAAAAGCCCTCGAAGACTTCAAGCGCGGCCGGGTGAACATACTGGTAGCCACCGATATAGCCGCGCGCGGCCTGGATATAGCCGAACTGCCCCAGGTAGTGAATTTTGACCTACCCAATGTGCCTGAAGACTATGTACACCGCATCGGTCGCACCGGCCGGGCTGGCAGCAAAGGCCGGGCGATTTCCCTGGTCAGCGCGGATGAATTTCACCAGCTGTGGGACATTGAAAAACTCATCGACCGCAAACTCACCCGCGACACCATCAAAGGCTTTGAGCCTGAGCACGCCGTGCCCGAAAGCAAGGGCCTCAAGGGTGCCCCCAAGGTGAGCAAACCCAAGGTCAAACCCCACACTCGCCGCCCAGACGCCCCGCGCCCCGCCAAATCCCATGCGGTGCAGCTGGAGCCAGCGCCCGCTGAGGCGCCCTCAAGCGACGGGTTTGCCCCCGCCCGCAAGCGCCTGAGCCGCAACCTGCCGACGGCCAAAGCCGCCGCAGTGGAAGCTGCCCCCGCCCAGCGCGAACCCCGCCCCCGCCAAGAGAGCGGCGAGCGCACTGAACGGCGTCCCAATCCAGGCAATGGCGGCTTTAAAAAACCCCCTTACAAATCCCACGACGGCAAGCCCAAAAGCTTCGAGCGGGGCGATAAAAAACCCCATAACGCAAGCTTTGATAACCGCCCCCGGACGGATAAACCCAAACACAATGGCGCCGCCAAACCGGCCTACGGCGGTAAAAAGAACCACGCTCAACCGGCCTACGTTGGCGTCTACCAACGCCCGGCCGACGGCGACTACCGCACCGAGGCCAAACTGCAATCCTTCGGCAACCGCGCCGACATACCGCTGGATAAACTCAAGGCGCTGGACGATAAACCCGTGCACAAACGCCCATCGCAGGGCCACAAACACGCCAACGGCCAGTCAGCCTATAACGGCGGTTACAAAGGCAAGTCAGCATCAGGCGGTTATCAAGGGGCGAAAAAGCCCTATGCCTCGCCCGCTAAACCCGCCTACACCAGCGGCTCCGGCAGCTATGTTAGCCCCGGTAACGCACCGGCCCACTCGGGGGCAAAACCCTACAAAGGGCAAAACCAAAGCGGCGGCTACAAGGGCTATAAAAAACCCAACGGCACTGGCGATGAACTGTAAACGGCGAAAAATCGCTGGACACTGCCGCGCCCGCCACTTATAAGGCGCAGCCTAAACCGAGCGGGGCGCGATCCAGGCCCCACCCCTACACAGCAAGCGGCCGCGCCGCTTGATTTTTGGCGCTCAGCGCCGTTTTTTATGCGCTCAAGGCGCGAGGAGTCACCCGTGAAAATTGCAGATAACTGCGTTGTATCCATCCATTACACCCTCACCGACGATGCTGGCAACATCATTGACTCCTCAGCTGGTTCCGAACCCATGAGCTACATTCAGGGGCTCGGCCACATCATCGCAGGCTTGGAGCGCGCGCTGGCAGGCAAGGCCGCCGGTGAAACCCTCAAGGTTGTGGTACAGCCGGAAGACGCCTACGGCACTATCGACCCAGACCTGATTCAAACCCTGCCACGCGCCGCCTTCAGCGGTATAGACACCATCGAAGTCGGCATGGAATTTCAAGCCCAGGCAGACGATAACCATATTCAATATGTGGTCGTTAAAGATGTCACCGACGATGAAGTAACCGTGGATTCCAACCACGCCTTGGCGGGCAAAGTGCTGCATTTTGATGTGAGCATCGAAGGCGTGCGCGAAGCCGACGAGGAAGAAATTGCCCACGGCCACGTTCACTAAACACCCCTGCGGCACATGACGCTCAGCATCGGCCAAGCCCTCGCCCTGAGCCTGCGCCTCTCCTCTGACTCAGCGCGGCTGGATGTTGAGCTGCTGCTGTGCCACTGCCTCGGCAAACCCCGCAGCTACCTGCGGGCCTGGCCGGAGCGCTTGCTCAGCGCGGCTGAAGAGCAGCAGTTGCTAGGGCTCTTAGCCCGCCGCCAAGCGGGCGAACCCATCGCTTATATTGTCGGTGAACGGGAGTTTTGGTCCCTGCCCTTACAGGTCAGCCCAGCTACCCTAATCCCTCGGCCAGAAACAGAATTACTGGTGGAAACCGCCCTCGCCCTTCCCCTGCCTGCCAAGTGCCGGGCGCTAGATTTGGGCACCGGTACTGGCGCCATCGCCCTGGCATTGGCCAAAGAGCGGCCCGACTGGCAGCTCACCGCCACCGACTTATCCCCGGCAGCCCTCGCGCTCGCCCGCACCAACAGCGAAAAACTGCGGCTGCCTATCGAGCTTGTTCAATCCGATTGGTTTAGCGCGCTTACAGACCGCTACCAGCTCATCCTGAGCAACCCACCCTACATAGACGCCGCCGATCCACACCTGCGCGAGGGCGATGTGCGCTTTGAACCGGTCAGCGCGCTAGTGGCGGAGGCTAATGGCTTGGGGGATTTATTTGCCATCATTGAACAGGCGCCACACTTTTTAACGCCCGGCGGCTGGCTGCTGCTCGAACACGGCTGGCAACAGGCCGAGGCCCTGGTGGCCGCACTGGCAGCGCGCGGTTTTACCCAGGTGCGCTGGCAGGCGGATCTGGCAGGCCACGCGCGCATGAGCCTGGGGCAGTGGCCGGAGGTATCACCATGAATGAATCGAGCGCATCGGACCTGTTAAGCGATGATGAACTGCTGCGCTACAGCCGCCACATACTGCTGCCGGAAGTGGACCTGGCGGGCCAACAGGCGCTGCGCCGCGCGCGGGTATTGGTAATTGGCCTGGGTGGGTTGGGCTCGCCGGTAGCGCTGTATCTTGCCGCCGCCGGTGTGGGCCAGCTGGTTCTGGCCGATCACGACCAGGTGGATCTCTCCAACCTACAGCGCCAAGTCATCCACCAGCAGGCGCACATCGGCCTAAACAAAGCCCAGTCTGCCAAGCTGCAGATTACACAGCTCAACCCGCACTGCCAGGTTGCAACCTTAGACGCGTATTTGGACGACGACCTCTTGGCCCAACAGGTGCCGCAGGTGGATTTGGTGGTGGACTGCTGCGATAACTTCACCAGCCGCCAAGCCATCAACCGCGCCTGCCTGCACGCGGGCAAACCCCTAGTCAGCGGCGCGGCCATAGGCTTTAGCGGGCAGATTGCGGTATTTAACTTAGGCCCAGCGGCCCCCTGTTACAGCTGCCTATACCCTGACTTGCCCGACACCGCCCTCACCTGCAGCCAAAGCGGCGTGATTGCGCCTTTGGTCGGTATCATCGGCAGCTATCAAGCCCTCGAAGCAGTCAAAATACTGATCGGCTGCGGCACCGGCTTGACCGGCAAGCTGCAGCTATTTGACGGGCTGAACAGTCAATGGCAAACCATCAAGCTTGCCAAAGACCCAGAGTGCCCGGTGTGCGGGCTAAGCTAGCGACGCTTCCGAGCAGCGAATAAACCCCCGGCATAAAACCGCCCAAGACTCCTTCCACTGCACCAGCGGCGACTGGCTGAACTGGCTGCGCACATACTGGGCAATGCGCCCTTCCACCAGTGCCAGCCACAGGTGGACGGTTTGTGATACCGGCAGAGAGAACTCCAGCCCCTCTGCCAATTCCGCCTCCCGCAATACCTGCTTGAGAATGCTCTCCAAACGCTCGTAAAAATGCACTATGCGCAGATGCAAGCGATCAGTTTCACCCGCTAAAGCATCCCCGGTAAGAATGCGGGTGATGCCGGGACTGGACTGGCAAAACTGCAGCAGCAGGGCAAATATTTCTTCACAGCGATTGAGCGCCGTGAGCTCATCCTTGGCCGCGATGGCGGCGGCGGGGCTTAAAATCGCCTCTTCAATCAGATCAATCAGCCCCTCAAACATTTTTGTTTTACTGGGAAAGTGACGATAAAGGGCAGCTTCTGACACTCCCACTTCTTTGGCCAACGCGGCGGTAGTGATGCGCACGCCGGGACTGGCTTCAAGCATGCTGGCGAAGGCATCGAGAATCTGTTGACGACGAGGTTTTGCGGGGGGTGTCGGGGTCATGGTACATCGCTCTTATTGTAAGAATAATAGGCAAATTACGGAGTTCACAGCTAAAACCGCCCAAACCTATGGGCTAGTGTTGTGCCAAATGCGCCCTCACTGCCGCTATTAACCCCCATACAACCTAGGGGCAAGCCGCATCCAAGCGTGAGGGCTGCGCACATTTGCGAGTAGTTAGCAGAAACTATGCCTAGATCAAGCCAGCCGTGGCACTTAAGACAGCACAGGTTTTGGTGTCAGGCCTACCAAGCAGGCAGGCCAGCTGGCATCAAGCGCACCTAAGAAGGCGCGCACGGCGCCGGTAATCCAACGCCAGCAGCAACAAAGCTACTGCGGCAATCAGGTGCTTAAGCGTATGCCCACTGACACCCAGCCCCTGCTGGTATATGGCCGCATCAAAATGCTCACAGACTTTAGCCACTAGATAAGCGGCCAGCAGAACCCAATAGGCCCGAGGGCAACCATAAGGAGAGGGAAATAACAGCAGAACCACCGGGATAATCAGCATAGGAAGAAACTGCACCAGCAAATAAGCCCGCAAGTCTCCGCGCCCAGAGGCTTCGGTATAGGCCCAATAAGCCACCGAAGCCATGCCCGCCAGCACCAGAGGTAGCAGCAATCTGCCACCTACACGCGGTGCTATATGCTCGCCCAAAATAATAGCCACCAGGGCCATAAAGGCCAGGGTCATAGGCAACCTGTCCCAGACCAGGGACGCATTATCAGGGGCCCAGTGATAATAGGCTGAGCCTAATGCCACCAGCGTCACCGCAATAAAAAACAACCAATAAGCGATACGCAATTCGGGGGCAAAAACGCCCTTGCCGACGCCAGCGACCACCCATAAGCCGACCAGTCCACTAAGGGCAAACAAGGCATTGGAGGTAACATTCCAAAAATGGTTAATGCGCAGCAGGCTGCGCGCGTCGGCAAAGTGGTGATAGGCAGGGGCTTGAGCGATGGGATCTACACAGAAAAACATACCCAGCACAGCCAGTACACTCAAAAGCCCAACCATCCAAAGGCAAAGCGTCCTTTTATCCATTTAAACACCCAATTAACAACTCACATCCAATCAATCACCACCTGGTTTTAGGCGGCGACTTAGGCCCTGATTAGGCCTGAGGTTTAAGCAGGGAAGCGATTTTCCAGCCGGCCCGGCACTTCCACCTGCACCTTAAAAATCGCCCCCGAATAGGGGTATTCCGCCAACTCGGCCTCGGGCCGGCTGCTGACACTGGTGATGTAAAGGGTTTTTAAGTCGGCGCCGCCAAAGGCAGGCATGGTGGGGCAACGGGCGGGGACAGGGATTTCCTGCAGTATGTCGCCAGCAGGGCTCAAACGCACCACTCGGCCACCCTCATACAGCGCCGTCCAATAACAGCCCTCTGAATCCACACAGCCACCGTCGGGGCGGCCCTGGCCGTGGGGAAACTGGTGGAACACGCGGGTGTTGCTGATGGTGCCGGCCGCCAGGTCAAAATCCGCCGCCATAATGGCGTGAGTGGGGGTATCGGCGTAGTAGAGCGTGCGGCTGTCGGGGCTGAAGGCTATGCCATTGGCGGTAAGCAGATCGCCCACTTGGCGGCTGGCCACTCCCTCGGGGGTGAGCGAATAAATGCTCGCGCCGTTATAGTCTTTGGGCGGATACACGCTGCCCGCCCAGAGACGGCCAAGAGCATCCACACGGCCATCGTTAAAACGATTTTTGTCCAGATGTGCCTCTGGGTCAGTTATAAACTGCAGGTCGGTATTCCAGCCGTTCAAAAGGTAAAAGCCGTGGCGCATCGCCAGCACAAAGCCGCCCTGCTTGCGCAGTGCGAAGCAGCCAATTTCTTGCTCGAAGGTTAAAAAATCATCCTGCCCAGTGGAGGGGTTAAAGCGGTGCAGCTGTTTGTTATTAATATCCACCCAATATAGCAGCTGGGTTTCTTCGTCCCAGCGGGGGCACTCCCCCAAATTGGCGCGGATATCTAAGGCGATGCTCACCTGGCTCATGTGTACTCCAACAGGTTTTAGTCAAAATGGAAATAATATAAATGATGGCACAGCAACCCGCTGAATTAAACGTGCAAAACCGGGTTTCTCCGAATTTGATACGTCAAAAAGAAAAACCCCGCCTTGGGCAGGCAGGGTTTTAGGAGGTTTGGGCGTGGGCGACCTAGGGTCGATGCAGGCGTGGAGCCTAAAGCGTGTACTGGGAGGGGCACTGCCTTGCAACGCACATCGTATGTTGCGGTGTGATGGTACGCCGCTGCCGCAGCTCTGCCAAGGGCAAATAAGGCTTGGGGCAAAAAAAAACCGCAACCTCATGTCGCGGCCAATTCTCACAGTATGTTAATCCTTAACCCTCCTCGGTGATCCCTTATTCGTCCTTAAGTCTGCTCCCTGTAGCTAGATCCGTTTAAGTGGCGTGCAGTTTAGTCGCCAGGCCGAATTTACCAAGTGGCGTTTTGCGTCAATGCGTGTGAGATATTTCCTACACACTGTCGTTTTGTGATTTGGACTCCTTTATTTGCTGGCGCTGGCGCTCAATAAGGTGGCGAATAAGCAGGTCCCGCTCGGCCTCGGCCATGCGGGTAAACTTAATGCGCCAGTAATAAAGGCCATCCGCCTGCACCGCGCAATCCACCACCTTGCCCTCGGCGGCCACGCGAGTGTCGCTGGGCAGAAGGTGCAGTTTGAGTGCGACCTGACTTTTGGCCGCCACCGCCTCTGGATGACTAAAGCCAATGCCACAAGCGCTAATGTTCACCTCGCCGACTCGGCTGGCCATTTTTTGCATGAGTTCGGCATCGAGCATGAGCTGGCTGGCGATGCGCTCCAGCTTCTGGTTCATCAACCCCAGCAGTTTGCTCAGCTGCGGCTGAGTATTGGCCAACTGCCCCAACAGCTGGTTGATCTGCTCATCCATGAGGGTTAAGGACGACCAAAAGGTGTCTTCTTTTTTGCTCTCGCCGATCAAGCGATAGGAAAAGCCCAGCGTGTCGTTGATGCGAAAGTACTGCCTGCGCTCCACAGAGCCTCCTAAAAAATGTTATCCGGCAGCGCCGCTTTGGCTTTGGGCCGTACAAGACGGGGTTGCAACAGCGGGTTGCGGCTGGTGCGTTCCAATAACAGCCGTTCTTGCTCGGTTAAATTGGGGTTAAGATCCTGGGCGATGACAATCTCCACGCGGCGATTGCGCGCCCGCCCCTGAGTTGAGTCGTTGCCAGTTAAGGGATGGGTGTCGGCAAAACCGGTCACTTCAAAGCGGTTGCGGGCCAGCGAACCCGATGCCATAAGGGCCTCCGCCACGGCGACGGCGCGCACGGCCGAAAGCTCCCAGTTGGAGCGGAAACGGGGGGTTTTAATGGGTACGTCGTCGGTGTGGCCCAGCACCAGAATACGCCCCTGCTTGCTGTGCAAGACACTCTCAATGGTGGCCAAAGTGGCCTGTGCTTGCGGGTTAAGATCGGCGGAGCCGGACTCGAAACTGCCCTGCTCGCGCAGGCGCACTATGATGTTGGGGCCGTCGGTTTCAATCTCCAACTCACCCCGCTCCATCTGCCCCTGTAAGCGCTGGGCCAGCTGCTGGGCATCGGCCTGGGTTTGGGCGAGGGTTTGGTTGAGTTTTTCCATTAAGGCCTTGGCTTCTTTATCATCCTCTGCAGGCTGCTGCGGCTGAGTTTCGCTGGATTCTGTCTGCGGCATCGGCAGCGGGATGAGCGCATCACCCTCTTTAGGAACCGCACCCGAGCCGAGGCTGCCCTGCATGGAGCTGGCCACCTCGGCGAATTTTTTTGCATCCATCTCGCTGTAGGCCAGCAGCAATACAAAGAAACACATGAGTAGAGACATTAAGTCCGCAAAGGTTATGACCCAAGCCGGTGCTTTGGTGTGGACGGGGGCTCGCTCCTCTTCCTCATGGAAATACACACATCACCTCTTACCTTTGCGCTGCCCTTCCGGCAGATAGGCGCGCAGCATGGACTCCACCAAACGCGGGTTCAGCCCCTGCTGGATCGCCAATACACCGTCGAGCATCAAACTTTTACAGGAGGATTCCTCCTGGGCGCGCAGGCGCAGCTTGTCCGCCAGGGGTATAAACACACAGTTGGCCAGGATAGCGCCGTACAGCGTCGTTAACAGAGCCACCGCCATGGAGGGGCCAATTGCCTTGGGGTCAGACATATTGCCGAGCATGCTCACCAAACCCACCAGGGTGCCAATCATCCCCATAGCTGGCGAGACCTCCCCAAAGGCGCTGAATACCTGGGCGGCGCGCTGGTGGCGCTGGGCGGATTCCTGTTTTTCTTTCACCAACAGCGCTTTGACCAAGTCCGGGTCCTGGCCATCCACCAACAACTCCACCCCGCGTTTTAAAAACGGGTTGGAAATACGCCGGTCCTCCAGTGCCAATAGGCCGCCGCGCCTGGCCACATCGGCCAGCCCCACCAGCTCCACAATAAGATCCTGCGGCTCGAGCGCTTTGATATGCAGAGCGTGGCTAGCCACTTTGCCCGCGCCGAGAAACTGCGTCATACCAAATTTCGCCATCACCACAAAAAATGATCCGCCCAAGACGATCATGAGAGAAGGCACATCAAAAAACATTGCCAAGCCACCACTTAAGGAAGCGGCAAACGCCAGCAGCAGGGTAACGCCTATCAGCCCAATGAGGGTTGCCAAATCCACGGGCACCTCCAGCCACGAGTTCATCTAGCGTCTAGTAACTGTAGACATAAAAACCCGACTTCACCTGCGAAATGGTTTTAACCTAATAACCTCAGCTGAACCGGCCTCAAGGGTGGGATAAAACGCCGACGAGGAAGCGTTTTGCAACTGCTCAGCCCCCTCAGACTCGACCCGATCTAAGCCCAGGCTGAGCACAATCGGCAAAGCACTTAAGCAATAACGAGTTCTTTTAGACACTCCGAGAACACATCAGAAGTAGGCGCGTCGGTTGTTTGCACAAAACGGCGCAGACACAAACCGCTGAGGTTTTAGGGGTGACATTTAGGATTAACCGCTAAATTGCCCACAAGGACTTGCGGCGAGACGAGGCGGCAGGCTAGTGTTCCGCCTTTTGGCGAAGCGGCGCGCTTTCGCCTCAGACGAGGAACCCCTTGTGGCCACCAAGAAAAAAATCGATTTTGAAAAATCCCTCAGCGCGCTAGAAACCCTAGTGACCGCCATGGAAAAAGGCTCTATGAGCCTGGATGAATCCTTAAAAGCCTTCGAAGACGGCATCAAACTCTCCCGCGAATGCCAACAGGCCCTGCAAGAGGCCGAGCAGCGAGTGGAAATCCTCCTCGCCAAGGGCGATACCGCGCCCTTTGACCCAGAGGAAACCACTTGATGTCGTTTGACCTTGCTACCTATTTAGACGCTCGCGCCCAGGAGATTAACCTTTGGCTGCAAGAAGCCCTGCCAGAGGCGGTGCCCGGCAGCCAACACCTAATTGATGCCATGAGCTACAGCCTGTTGTTAGGTGGCAAACGGCTGCGGCCGATTCTCGCCCTGGCGGCGGCCAACGCCTGCGGCCAGGCCAACGCCGCCAGCCGCGCCGCCGCAGTTGCCGTGGAAGCCATTCACGCCTACAGCCTGATCCACGACGACCTACCCGCCATGGACAACGACAGCTTGCGGCGGGGCCAACCCACCTGCCACATAGCCTACGGCGAAGCCACCGCTATTCTCGCCGGTGACGCCCTGCAAACTCTCGCCTTTAACCAACTGGTGCGCGCCGATGCCCCCGCCTCGGTACGGCTCGCCCTTGTTGAACAACTCAGCCAGGCCTCCGGTGCCGAAGGCTTGGTGGCAGGCCAAGTGCTCGATATGGCCGCCACCGATCACACCATTAACCTCGATGCCCTACAGCGGATGCACCGCCACAAAACCGGTGCCTTAATAGAAGCAGCTGTGCTCATGGGAGCGCTTAGCGTCGACGAACGCGAACCTGCCCGGCTGGCCGCGCTCGGCCGCTACGCCCGCGCCCTAGGCCTAGCCTTTCAGGTGCAAGACGATATTCTGGACGTGACCGGGGACACCGCAACCCTCGGCAAACAGCAAGGCGCCGATGCACAACTAAACAAATCCACCTATGTGAGCCTCTTAGGGCTCGCCGCTGCCCGCCAACACGCCGCCGCGCTGGTGGAGGATGCCCTCAACAGCATCGCAGCCTTCGACACCCGCGCCGATCCCTTACGGGCCCTAGCCCGCTACATCATTGCACGCGGGTTTTAGGCTAAAAACCTCTGCTCAAGGCGTGCCCAAAAGCCGCGCAAATTAATACCAAATGTTCCGTTCCAAGCGGAGCGCAGAGCGCGCAGTGCAGCTAGGGGGTATTAGGCGTGCGGCTTGGAAAATAGATAAATGTAATTTTTAGCATCTCTTTTTTACCTTCCTCACTTAGGCAAGCGCTTAGGTAAAAACATGCCTATATGCGCAAGCTTCGGGGTTTAGCTGTAATGGATTCAGCCTATTTCAGACCATCAAAAAAAGCGTTCTTTTTAAGGGGCTACAGGATGTATTCACGGCATAACGGAAATAAGTTGTATTCATTCCTACAAGCGAGACCTATTAACCCGGCGAGTTAATAGGCAGCCTAAGCCCCGCCAAAACATATAAATCGAGGCTATTTATTTTCTCGCCCGGTTAAACGCACCTTGACCCGCATAACCCCTGCGCCCCGGCTTGACGCACAGTCCCACCGCATCTATTACTCATGTAGTCTATTATTACCCCCCAACCTCAACCCCAGGCTTTAGCATGTTACCTTTTGTAATTCCGAGCGCTCAGCTTAAATACCTTGGTCGGCAGCTGTTGGTCGCTACCTGCCTGTTTTTAAGCCTCAGCGCACAGGCCGACAACGGAGAAAAAATTGCCAAGCTAATTCCAATCATAAAAAAATGGGGTGAAGACCCCACGCTGATTGCTGCCGTCAAAGAACAAAACGCCAAAAAAATCAGCCTAGACGCTATTCAAAAACGCGATAAAGAATGGATGGCGACCAAGAGCCTGGACGAGCACATGAAAGCGCTCATGAAAAATGCCGCCGCCGTAGAATTAAACCAACTTGAAGCTACAAAACCCTACTTTTTTGAAAGTATCCTCATGGATAACCAGGGCGCCAATGTAGCGATGACCAACAAAACCTCGGACTATTGGCAAGGTGATGAAGATAAATTTACCAACGCCTATAAAGGTGGCAGCGGCGGAGTTGATATTAGCAAAAGTAAATTTGATGAAAGCGCAAAAGCCTACTTAGTACAAGTATCCGTGCCCGTAGTGGATGGAGGCAAAGTTATCGGCGCGCTGTGCGTCGGCATCAACCTCGATGAACTGGAAAAAGCTAAATAGAAGGCAGCACAATTATTCAAATCTCGCGATAATTACTGGCATTTTCGGGCAACAGGTAGAGCAATACAGGAGCAATTGCCGAGTTTATACCTAGTAAATAAGCATTTTTTTGCTAAATCCAACAACGCCAGAGCGAGTCAGGAAATTTTTTAGAGGTTCCTTAGCCAAAGCTGCACGCCTGCTCCATTGTTTAAATGGTTCGTTCAATACCTCTATTAAAGCGGTACACTCGAGTAGGCAAAACAGAGCTTTTTGCGCTAAATGCCGAATCACTACGCCATTCAGTTAAAGTCTTTTTAGTGTTCGGTGCCTCAAAGATGCGATACGGCGACCGACTTAATCCCCGTAAAATAAACCGGTTGACCAGGCGACTGCACTTTTGCAGACAATATTAGACTGCTCACCTCCGGCCGCGACATCTGTGCTTCTATTGCATCACACAGAGCCAAATCACAGCTGTATTCCAGCGGTAAGCCTAACGCCCGAATACTCGTGCCGGAGCGACGATAAAGAGTGGTTTTGGGAAACTCAAAATCAAATACCTGCCCTGACGCAAGCTGCTTCTGCTCGGTTGCCAACCAGGCATAGGTATAAATTGGCAAATCAGCTAAATGAATAACTTTCGTTTTTTTAACACGAATACGGTAAATATAACCCGGCTCATAAGAAAAACCGCTGACACTAGGAATAAGCTGCATTCGTTCCAGCGAAAAATCAGCGGTAGCGCCGGATGACACAATTAAACTCATACTAGGCGCAGGCAAATCGTTAGGATCCCAATACTGGTGATGGCTCACCCACAGGGTTTCGATGGTTTCATTTTCGACACGTGTTTTACCGTCAACCTCAACAGGTGGGCTGACACTGCCGCCGTTCCCGCCACCGCCACCACCGCACGCGCTCAACACACAAGACAAGAGCAACAAAAATAACTGCTTTTTATTGGCCATCACCCAAACACTCCGTAATCTCCCATAGACATCAGCGCAGCAGTATATAGTGGCGCGCCGCGAGGGACTCAGTGACGGATCGCATATTTTACCGCCTGACAATTAATCAAGCGCAACGCTGAATGGTTTATTGGCGCGTAGCTAACACCTGTGGATATTATTAACCCGACGTTTTGCTTTTTAACCTAACAGCTTGTTGAAATACTACCTTGCTAGTTCTGGCGGCGTTAAATTTGGGCTAAGCGCGCGCAAAAAAGTCGGCGGCTGCAGGGATGCAAAACGCCCCCACGATAGACTTTCATCGAGAATGCAATCGAGGCAAAGCGACGCTCGATTAGACGGTTGGAACAGGTGGGCAATGACGGGCCGCCATTATCGAGGATACCCAAGCCGAGGAGGGCAGTTTAAGCTGCACCAATGAATGGGCAAACGCAAAAAATAACGCTGCGCGGAAACCGACGGGATGGCGCACAAAAAGAACTCCCGTGAGCACCGATTAATAATGGGTATAAAGCGGCACGCTGATTGTGCGCGTACACAACTTGTCAGTAACAGAGCGCTACCGCCAGTTGAGAAGACCAAAATATGATTTGCTCATTTGCTGATGAAGCCCGGCCAAAAAACTGCCGCCATGAGAACCCGCGTCTAGCGATAATAATTAACGACTAATTCCAGAAGCGCGCAGCAGTCCCGCTGCAAGCCTTCACTCACCGCTGCCCGAGCAAATCAATTAACGCGGCCGCGAACGATAAACGCACGCACCCGCCTATGCACAAACACATAGGCGGGGAATTCAAAACACATGCGAAAAACCCAAATATATGCGTGCGCCACCAATGGCAGCGCACAACAATATTCGAGCTTAAAAAGCTAATTATGCTTTAGCTTTTGGTGGACGACCACGGCGCTTTGGTGCTGAAGAAACAGCAGCATCAGCTACCTTCTTAGGACGGCCTTTTCCACGCTTGCCAGCAGCTGCTTTAGGAGCTTTTACGGCTTTAACAGCCTTGGGCGCCTTAACTGCTTTTACGGCTTTAGTTGCCTTAACCGCTTTTGGTTTACGGCCAGGCTTGGCTTTTTTAGCAGGGGCTTTTACTGCTTTTACTGCTTTTACTTTCAGTTTCTTTTTAGCAGCTTTTAACTTAGCAGCGTCAAGCTTAGCGCGTTTTTTACTCCACTTCGCTTTAAAGGCTTCTACTGCTTTGGTCAGATCAGCTTCTGCCTTAGTAGCCAGTTTAGCGCTTAATACTTCTAAACGCTCGCCAGTCACAACAGGTGCCTTAACAGTTTTGGCAGATGCTTTAGCGGATTTCTTAGCAGAGGCTGCGCCTAATTTAGCTTTAGCAAGAGATGCGCGGGCAGCCTTTACCTTGGCGGCAACAGCTTTAACGGCAGCTTTAGCTTTAACAGATGAACGCTTAGCAGCAGGAGTTTTGGTGGTTTTTGCTTTTGCAGCCGCTGCTTCAGCGGTTTGCTTTGCATCAACCAATTTTGCTTTTGCAGCAGCTAAAGCTGCATTTGCTTTATCTAAAGCGCCTTGAGATGCAGCAGATACAGCTTTAGCAGGACGACCGGCTTTTTTAGGAGCAGAAGCAGAAACCGCCGCCTTTTTGCTAGGACGACCGGCTTTTTTCACAGCAGGGGCTGCAGAATCAGCCTTGCGTGGACGACCAACTTTCTTTGCTTGAACCATTTTCATAATCCTCGACGGACGGATGTTGTATATAAAAGTGAAATGATAATCTACCGCGCTCAATGCGCCTAAAGACAATTTTATTTTATAAATTTCACTTTTGCACTATTTTTTTTAAAAAAACAGCAATCAAGGTGAGGACTACTGCAAATTTTGCCAATGTAGCTAAGCAATTTGGTGGCTCACAACTTATGCGCACCATCGAAAATTCAATTTTTGCGAGACATTTGCGCAGAGGCAAGATGTGTTTATAGCGCGTAAATGACCGACTGAGCACAGCGAGCTAAGCATGAGCGCAAAAAATGAAATCCCGAGAGCCTTGTCTTGCAACAGCTATTCGTAGGGTTTCAACCGCTGCCGAGCATATTCAAACCACTGAAAACAGGCGCTGAACTTATCGTATGAGTCATTGATTAAATGTGAACCTGGCGCGCTCGAATCCTTCGAATCTCTGGATGCATATACTTAATCGCCCGCCACCGCATCTTCCGGCAAGGCTTTCAAATACAATCGAAGACACTTGCTATTAACCATTAATCAATTCCAGCCCTGTACACGGCAAGCAGTTTTTGCGCTCCTACGCCACCCAACAACTCAGCAGCCTCCATTTGTACTTAATTCCCCACACCACAACATCGCGATAACCACACAGCAAAAATGCACCTTAGCTAGTACAGCAGGAGGATTTACCCCAACAAAACCAATTCATAGACGGCCCAAATAAAATAGCTCAGCTGGCAAATCACCGGTTAAGCCTGGCCCCACCTGCAAGACAGGAGAATGATTTTGCTAAAGCGACCACCGGAATTACATCGAGCGCGATTTACACGCAGCAGCAGCGGTATAGTTAGCAGCCAGTAGAAATATCTACGTGAGCCTAGGAGGATGCTATGAATGACGGGCAACCTTTCACAGAGAATGAAATTGATGCGAGGCAAGGTAGGTATGATTGCCGTGCTTACATTAAGTACATGCGGATTTTCTACAAAATGTAACACGGCCAACTCAGATGGCCCGATTAAACCTGAATGCTGCCCATGTTCAAAGCCGCTCTAAATCGGCAGCTACAAGCCTAGCGCTTGCACCAGGAGAAACTCGACCCGTGCATTTTTGAAAATGTGACTTAAACCGAGGCTATCTAGATAAATGTACGCACTGGGTTACACTCCAGAGCAATCACAAGATGCAAGAATATTCACTTGCCTCATAAGCCAGCCGTAAATAGCTTTTCATTTATCGACGCACACCATTATACGGAGCACAATATTCAAACGGCCTTCGGAGAATCCGTTTTGCACTCTAATGAAAAATGTAGGCGGCGAAGCGCTGGCTAGGCGAATTTGAACTAGGCGCCCCCGCAAAAACGCGAACGAGCGCAGGAATGCAGGAATGCAGGAATGCAGGAATGCAGGAATGCAGGAATGCAGGAATGCAGAACGATCACATGGGTGGAAATGTCATTAAGTTAAGAATTTCCTCTGGTTTTTTAGGAGATTTTGCCCTCTGCCAGAATCCTCCGCCGAGCCTCCCCGTGCATAAATCACGTCCCTGTAGTCTGGCCGTCAGGCAGCTGCGCTGTGCAAATTTTTCCTGCAATTTGTGCGAAGGGGGATGGAATTTCATCGAGAATGAAATCGAGAGCAACGCAGAACGCCAAAGCCGAGGAGCAAATGTCGAGTTTACACCTAGTAAACAAGCATTATTGGGGGCGCCTCGCCCAAAACTCACCGAGATCAGTGCGAGTATTTTTTCAGAGGCGCTCTAAAACCCCTGAGCAAAAGCATCTATGGGTAAGCCGCTGGTTTTACCAAACTCCATACAGGATTAATCAGACCATCGATCCATAAGCCTTTTCATCAGCGGTAGGGCGCGCTGACCATGCGCTGTTTTAAACTCCGTCGCGAACAGCCAACTGCATAAATCCTGCGCGGATAGCAAATAGGTGGTAGCAGCGGGGCGAATAGAAACAGCATGGATAGGCTGCAGCATTTTTCAAACATCATCCAATCAAGTATTTCCTAAACTTAACCGCCCGGCCCAAAAAATTGATCGATTATTGGGTGATTCGCGCGGTAACAGCATGAATCATCAAAAAAGCTGGGCAACCCACCTGTCGTCAAAGAATAAAATATGACGCCATAAACAACCTGCCCCACCCGAAAACACAACTAAACCCCCTGCGCAATAAAACGCACCCGAGATGTTAGTAGGATTCCACAGGAATAAAGCCAGCGATATGAAGACAAATCGGGCAAGGCGCTCCCCCCTTATACCTATTTACCGGCAGTTAAACTCACAGAGTTAATAAGTCGACATTCTTCTTTCTATTTATATAGGGAACCTCTGAAAAATGTCGGCGGCGAGGCGCTGGTCAGGAGAATTTGGCAAAAAAAGCGGACGACTGCAGGATGGGACGCCCCCAAGGATGGATGGGGAGGTAGAATTTCACCGGGAGTGAAATCGAGGTAGAGAAAAGCAGGAGCAATTGCCGAGTTTACACGGAGTAAATGAGGATTTTTGCCAAATTCAACGACGCCAGCGCGAGCAAGGTAATTTTTCAGAGGCTCCATAGCTTAAGTCATATGGCTTAAACATACGTCGGCATGCACGCTTGTTTAAGGAACTCCTGATTAATTGATATTTTCAGCAACGCACTCGCAAGCTCCCGCAGCCCTGACACAAACGTCCCCCATGAAAAACATTTACGCATCAGCAACTACACACATATCACCCGGTGATTTTTCCATGCGGCCCCGGCAGGCGGGAAACCCGCGCTGAGTTTTATTAACCCAGCGCTATAGTGCCGGGTTAATAAATGCCGAAAAGGCGGCGCAAGCCGCAGCACATCTCTCTATGCGTTTTTGAAAATGGCTGGCGAACAGGGAGTAGCGCGCAATTAATAAAAATCCGCCGAATCCAGCAACAAGGGTTTTGTAATAGCCCACATCATATCGATATGGTCAGCGCGATCATTCAGGCAAGGAATGTATCCAAAGCGCTTGCCACCCGCATGCAAAAACAATTCTTGGTTTTCGCCTTGAATTTCCTCTAAGGTCTCAATGCAGTCAGTGGCAAATGCAGGGCAAATAACATCGACGGAGTGCACACCCGCCTGCGCCCATTCCACCAATAATTTATCTGTGTAGGGCTGCAACCATTTGGCTTTTCCCAAGCGAGATTGAAAACTAATCGCCCATGCCGACGCAGGCAAAGAAAGGTCTTGAGCAACTGCCTGCGCAGTTGCCACACAGTGGTCGTAATACGGATCACCCTTATCCACACAACGCTGGGGAATACCGTGAAAGGAGAATAATAGTTTTTCGTTCTGACCGTGCAGTTGCCAATATTCCCTAATACTAGCAGCCAGTGCAGCAATGTAATCCTTGCGATCACAATAAGAATTGACCAGAAACACTTCGGCGATGTGTCGCGTGCGTTTAATGTAGCGCGCCACTTGATCGTAGATAGGCGCGGTGGTGGTAGCCGAATACTGCGGATAAAGGGGCAATAAAATAATGCGGCTAATGCCCCGCGCACGCAGGGCATTTATTTGCGCCTCCAGCGCAGGTTCACCATAGGTCATAGCCGCTACTACCTCAACTGCCTCACCCCTTTCAGCCTGCGCGCGTTTGGCAAGTGCCTCAACCTGTTTAAAGGTAATAACTTTTAGCGGTGAGCCTTCATTAGTCCAGACTAACTTATATGCCTCCAGGGCCTTTTTCGGCCGCAACGGCAAAATAATGCCGTACAGAATGGGCAACCAAACCAGTCGTGGTAATTCAACCACGCGCGGATCGCTCAGAAATTCCCGCAAGAAGCTTCGTACACTGCCAACTGTCGGCGCAGCCGGTGTACCCAAATTAAGTAAAACAATTGCTGATTTTTTTTGCGTCACAGTGTGTTCTCAGTATTTTAAGGCGAAAAAAAAGGCTCTTGAGAGCCAGTTTTAGTGATAGTGTTTGCCTCGGCCATTGACGCGAAGCGCAACCAATACCTACTTTAATACGTCTGCAACACGCTGACGGATCTCCTCAAGCGGGCCGACACCATCAACCCTTGAGCATTTAGGGATACCGGTATTGCGGCTGGAGAAGTCGCGATAAAAATCAATTAAGGGTTCGGTTTGCTCATGATATACAGCCAAGCGTTTGCGCACTGTACCCTCTTCATCATCCGGGCGCTGAATCAAAGGCTCACCGGTAATATCATCAAGGCCCGCTTGTTTGGGTGGATTGTATTGGATGTGGTAAATACGCCCAGAGTCAGCATGCACGCGACGACCGCTCAAACGCGAGACAATTTCTTCGTCATCAACATGAAAATCCACTACATGGTCAATCGGGATATTGGCATCGGCCAAAGCCTGTGCCTGCGGGATGGTGCGCGGAAAGCCATCAAATAAAAAGCCGTTTTTACAATCGTCCTGGGCTATGCGCTCTTTGACCAAATCAATAATTAATTGATCGGATACTAAACCGCCCGATGCCATTACATCTTTAACTTTAAGCCCCAGCTCAGTGCCTTCTTTAATAGCGCTTCTGAGCATATCGCCGGTTGAAATTTGCGGAATAGCAAACAACTCCATGATGTGTTTAGCTTGAGTCCCTTTTCCGGCGCCGGGTGCACCTAAAAGAATAATCCGCATGAATGAGTTCTCCGATAAATAAGGCCGCAGGCCTGGGCAAAGGGGTTAAGATACACGCCGGGCCAAACTTTCACAAGGTTGCAGGCCTTAAGGCCATGCTGGTTAATGTGCACGCAGCCATACTTGGGCTGCGCGCTTAGCTCCCTTTATCAACGCGTGCATACGCCATTAACAATTTCGGACCGACCAAGCGGGTTTTATCCCGGTTTAAATTACGCAATCTACAAAAGAATGAATTATTAACCCGACGACATGTGATACAGGGTTAATAAGTGCGGCATGGATGATGCTGCACCGACGGCTTAAGCTGCAGCGAGTTAATAATCAGCCGTTGATTAGATAAATACAGGCGGCTCTGGATATTTATCCCGCGTCTATTTGACTGCTGTTTGTGTCATCAATCTGTTTAGCCTCTTGCCAAAGCGCGGCAAAGGCCTCTGCGTCACAGTCAGCCCACTGCGCTTGTCGCTGAGTAATTAATCCATCCATGGCAACCACCCGTCGAGAGAATTTGCCATTGGCTGAGCGCAGGCACTGCTCGGAATCAAGCTTCAAATGGCGCGCAACATTTACCAGACTAAACAACACATCACCCAATTCATCGGCAATAGCATCGGAGGGTTCGCCCGCCAACGCCGCTTCCAGTTCATTTATTTCTGCTTTTAACCCGGCGATTGCCGCTTTGGCATCAGCAAAATCCATCCCCAGTGCTGCTACGCGTTTTTGTAATTTTTCCGCACGCAGGAGCGCTGGAAGCGCGACGGGAATATCCGCCAAAATCTGCGGCTGACCTTTGTCGTTGCGCTCTTGGGATTTGAGTTGTTCCCACTGGGCTTTTATGGCCGCATCGGTTAATTCAGTATTTTGCCGTCGGCTGAGCAAAGTGCCATCGGGAAACACATGCGGGTGGCGGCGCAGTAATTTTTGCGTAATGCCATCGGCCACGGCGGCAAAATCAAAAATGCCCTGCTCACCCGCCAGCTGCGCATAAAAGACAATTTGAAATAATAAATCACCCAGCTCATCGCGCAACTGCACTACATCATTGCGCTCGATAGCATCAATTACCTCATATACTTCCTCCAGCGTATGCTTGGTGATACTGGCATAGGTTTGTTTTAAATCCCACGGGCAGCCGTCGGCCGGGTCGCGCAGACGGGACATAAGATAAATTAAATCGCTGAGAGAATAGGGCGGCATGTTAAATACGTCGTTTTACACTGGAGATATTCGGCAAGCGGCTTAGCCGCGCCAGCACTCGGCTGAGATCGGCATAACTTGCCACCTCCACACGAAACGACATATCAACGGTATTTTTTTGTTTGTTGGAAAGCGTTTGCATAGCACTTACGTTGATGCGTTCTTTATCCAGCAGCGTGGTGATGTCGCGCAATAAACCGTGGCGGTCAAAAGCTTCGACAATAACGTCCACAGAATAAACCTGCTCAGGTTTTTGCGCCCAGTCCACTTTAATAATGCGGTTAGGTTCTTCAGCCGCTAAGTGCAAAATATTAGTGCAGTCTTGGCGGTGAATCGATACGCCGCGCCCAAGTGTGATGTAACCGGTAATGCGGTCCCCCGGAATAGGTTTACAACACTGCGCAATATGGGACATTAAATTGCCGACGCCATCGATATAAATGTCGGAACCGTCCGGCTCTGTCGATTGCGCTCGCCCCACCAAGGAGGTGACCAGTTCGTTGTTTTTTTCCGGCTTAAATAAACGCTCGGCAACATTAATAATCCGGTCAACACTTAAATCACCTGTGCCTACCGCCGCATATAAATCATCCAAGGTGCGTAATTTAAGTTTTTTCGCTAAGGCTTCATAGTCGATGTTATCCACGGCCAAGCGCAAAAATTCATGATCCAACAGAGCGCGGCCATCGGCGATATTTTGATCTCGATCCTGCTGCCTGAACCAACCCTGCAAACGGCTGCGCGCCCGCGAGGTGGTGATATAACCCAATGCTGGCACCAGCCAATCGCGGCTCGGTGCCTCGCGATTGCCGGTAATAATTTCCACTTGATCAGCCGTGCGCAGGGAATAATTCAGCGGCACTATGCGGCCATTAACCTTGGCGCCTTTGCAGCGAATGCCTATATCCGAATGGATACGAAAGGCAAAATCGACCGGTGTGGCATTTTCTGGCAAATCCACCACATGGCCTTCAGGGGTGAAAACATAAATACGATCCTGCTCAAAACCGCGATGCAAATGATCATCCAGCGGATTACCGCCGATTTCATCGTGCCATTCCAATACTTGCCGCAGCCAGGCAATTTTTTGTTCGTAAGAATTGGACGCGCCGTCTTTGTCGGATTTTTTGTAGCGCCAGTGGGCACACACGCCATATTCTGCTTCTTCGTGCATATCGCGGGTGCGAATTTGAATTTCTAATACACGGCTGGCGGGCCCTTTTACTGCAGTGTGCAGTGAGCGATAACCATTTTCTTTGGGATTGGCGATGTAATCGTCAAACTCGTTGGGAATATTGCGCCAGAGAGAGTGGACTATGCCCAGCGCGCGATAACAATCCTGCTCGGAGGCCACCAAAATTCGCACCGCGCGAATATCATAGACTTCAGAAAAACTAATGCCTTTGCGCTTCATTTTGCGCCAAATACTGTAGATATGCTTGGCGCGGCCATTAATATCCAACACCTGAATACGCTCATGCTCGAGCGCACTTTTCAAAATGGCGATAACCTCTTCTATATAAACCTGGCGATCCAGCCTACGCTCATCTAATAATTTGGCGATGTATTTATAATCGTAGGGCTGCAAATAACGAAACGATAAATCTTCCAACTCCCACTTAATATGGCCGATCCCTAAGCGGTGTGCGAGCGGTGCGTAGATTTCTGACACTTCGCGCGCTACGCGTTGGCGTTTTTCAATAGGGGCTTTTTTAACAGCGCGAATTGCGCAGGTGCGTTCAGCCAATTTAATCAGTGCCACGCGCACATCATCGACCATGGCCACCAGCATTTTGCGCACATTATCGGATTGATCGGCGCTGGGTTGGCCTAATACTTTATCGCCGGTGTGATTGGTGAGATTGGAAATAGCCGCCATGCGGCGCACACCGTCAATTAAAGTAGCAACGGTGGAGCCAAAGGCTTTGTCAATTTCGGCCAGGGTGATTTTATTTTCCCGCACACTGCGGTACAAAATGGCCGCCACCAAACTGTCTTTATCCAATTGCAGGCCGGCAAGAATTTCCGCCATTTCAAGGCCTGCACTAAACGATGAATAGGCTTCGGTCCAGCCGTCGTTGTTATCGCCTTTAGTCTGTTCGAGCGTTTGCGCTAATTCGCAACTGCGCTGTAAATCAGCGACCACATCAGCGGACAGTTTGGCGGTATCGCGCAGGTAATCAATCCAAGAGACTATATCAACCTTGCCATCAAGGGTGGTTGGCCTATCTTGTCTAACTTTTACCATATCAATCAAAACTCAATAAACTGTAATGAGCCTTAGTAAGGCTTAGCTCAGCGGGTGAAAGCACAATACAACACGGGCGCTTGAACGCCTCTTGGCCGCACGCTTTGCGCAAGAATCAGCTAGAGCAACGCGATAATTTTTTGTTCCTTGCCCGGCGCAAACCTTTTGCGTCCGCTGCAATGAGTAATGCGCGGATCGCCTTGTTTAAGCTGGGCTCGCGGCGGCCTAGGCCACCGTTGCAGCACCTCTGCCGCATATTAACCCGGCACTAAAACCCGCCGGGTAAATAACACTCTGGCGAGCATAAGAGGCTCAGTAAGTCGCGGCTCGCTATTATTATAGTGGGTTAAAATCCTTCGGCCGCTCAAGCAGTTGCTCAATACGAAGCTCAAGCGCAACGAGCACTGATCAGGGCACAGAAAATAAGCCAGACGACAGGTAGCGATCACCTCGGTCGCAGATAATAGCCACGATGGTGGCGTTTTCAACGCTGCGGCTAATATCCAGGGCCGCAGCCACCGCGCCACCGGAGGACACACCGCAAAAAATGCCCTCAATACGCGCTAAATCCCGCATGGTTTGCTCGGCCCGCGCCTGGCTCATTTCCACAATCCGGTCGATATTGCGATCGGTAAATATGCCGGGTAAATAATCGGGATGCCATTTGCGAATACCGGGAATACTGGCCCCAGCAGCAGGCTGCAAGCCAATGATTTGAATGGCGGAATTTTGTTCTTTTAAGTACTGACTGTTGCCCACTATGGTGCCGGTGGTGCCCATGGAGCTGACAAAATGGGTAATGCGCCCGTGTGTTTGGCGCCAAATTTCCGGGCCTGTGCCGGTGTAATGGGCCAGGGGGTTATCGCTATTGCCAAATTGATCCAACACCTTGCCGCGCCCCTGCGCCTGCAGCGACAGCGCCAAGTCGCGCGCGCCTTCCATGCTAGCGGCTTTGGGCACCAAAATTAATTCTGCGCCGTAGGCGAGCATGGCGTCTTTGCGCTCTTGAGTCATGTGGTCGGGCATCACCAAAATCATTTTGTAGCCCTTAATTGCGGCCGCCATGGCCAGAGCAATTCCCGTGTTGCCGCTGGTGGCTTCAATGAGCGTGTCGCCGGGTTTTATTTCACCGCGCAACTCCGCTTGGGTGATCATGGAATATGCCGGGCGGTCCTTAACCGAACCTGCCGGATTATTGCCTTCTAATTTCAACAAAATGTGATTGCTTGTTTGCCCTGCTAAGCGTTGCAAGCGCACCAAAGGTGTATTACCAATAAATTGGTCAATGGTGGGATACAGATTCGCATCGATGTTACTGGGCATAAAATACTCGCCAATAGCGCTGAGCCGGTTGAGGATGCGGATTCTACGCCATTTTATGCTAAGGTGGCGCCGCTCATCGAATAAAATTAACGACACATTATGAATCGCTTCGAGACACACTTTGGCAAAAAAATGTTGTGGGCTAGCATAGTGCCCCTGGGCGTGCTGTCGTGCATTTTACTCTTGGCCGATATTATCGCACTGCACACAGCGCAGCGGCACACCTACCAAAACTCCTTTGAATTGACCCACCGTTTACTCACTCAATTTGAACCGCTTACCGAACAACCGATTGAGCAAAAAAAATTCAACCAAATAGCGGATATTCTGCTGAGCGATTCTGAAATTGTCGGTTTAAGCCTGAGCGATGCTAACAACCATATTATCTATCAAGCCGGTGTTGCCACCCACAGCAAAAGTGCGCGTTTAGGCAATACACCCAACCGCAGCAACAACCAAAACGCCGACGACAATTCACTAGTACAAATTCCCAGTGGGGCCTACACCTGGACACTGGTGTTGGATGACGAACTGATTCATGTGGCGCTTTATCAGAACCTCCTGTTTCATTTAATTATTTTTGGCGCTCTACTGCTGATTTTAATGTTTATTTATGTGCAGACTAAGGCTAAATTTTTTGGCCCCATTCGCACCCTCACGCATTATTTATTATCACTAAAACTCTCGCCCCACCACGCCATTCCCGAGCAGGATCAATTGAGTTTTCTCTACGATTGTGCGCTCCAAATTAACGAAGTCATTGAAAATCTCAACCGCACACAAGACGATGTGCGCAACTCCTATGAAGCGGCACTGAATGATTTTAAAGAATCCTTAGAATCGGTCGAAATTCAAAATATCGAAATGGATTTAGCGCGCAAAGAGGCCATCCAAACCGAACGCGTCAAGGCTGAATTTTTAATGCAGGCCAGCTCTGATTTACTGGAGCCACTGCGCCAATGTTTGGGCGCCATTGGGCAGCTGACACGCACAGCGATGAGTGCGGAGCAGGCGGACTATATTAATAATTTAGAAACCACACTCAGAGGTGTTATTGGCCTCGCCCAGGATATTGTGGATTTTTCGCGCCTGGAGAACGGCAAATTTCAATTGGATGTGAAAAATGTGCAAATACGCCAAGTGGTGCACGAGGCTTTGAGTTTTTATGCACCACTGGCGGCCACCAAAAGCAACCGCGTGTTATCCATTATTGGGCCTGAGGTTATTGAAATTCTGCTGGGTGATCCGCGCCGCTTGCTGCAAGTGCTTGGCAACCTTATCAACCAAGCACTCAACCACGGGCGGCAGGGGAATATTGCGATAAAAGTCAGTGTGGTGCGCGCCGAAGCGAGTGCACAACTGGTGAAATTCAGCGTGATAAATTACAGCGGCGGCTTTGATGACGATTTTGTCGCGCATTTTAAACGTCTGCTCGAGAGCAAAAACGGTGATTTTGCGATCACCAAAGGTATGGCGCTGGGCTTGTCTATTGCGCGCAATTTAGTGGAGAAAATGGGCGGCACCCTAGGTATCGACCTTGAGCCTGCCGATCAGCCCTGCATTTGGTTTACCGCCCGCTTACAGGTGCCGCCATCGCGCTTGCAACAACCGGTTGCCATTGCGCCGCTTAAAGGCTGCAATGTGTTAGTCATCGATGAACAACCCGCCAGCCGCTTAGAATTAACTACATTATTAACCAGCCTGGGAGCTAACTTTTTAGAAGTTACCTCCTCCGATGAATTGGTTAATAGGCTCGCGCACTGGCGCGAATTTAAACCGCAGGTGGCGATAATTGACGTCTTAAATCGCGCCAATCAATTCGATAAAGAAACCACCCTGGCCACCATCGCCCACTGCAATGAATTGTTGGGCATTTCCTGTTTGGTGGTGGCAAGCAGCAGCACCACTACCGGCAGCCTGCATAAGGATGTAGACCCCATCAATGCAGGCATCATTAACCGCCCGCTGTTACCGGGTAAATTACACCAAGCGCTCGCCCACCAAATTTCCGTGACGCCTATTTTAGGCGCGATTAATTCCACACCAAAGGTAATCCCCAGTTTAACAACGCACTTTAGCCACCGCATATTGGTGGTGGATGACAACCCCGCCAACACCAAATTAGTCGCCGAATTTCTCAAACCCTTTCCGCTTGAGGTAGTGGCGTGCAACAGCGGCGCCAGAGCCGTTGCGCTGTGCCGCGAACGGCGTTTTGACCTTATTTTCATGGATATTCAAATGCCCGACGCCGACGGTTTTGCGGTAACGGCAAAAATTCGCGAGCTGGAACTGGGCGATACCCGCACCCCAATTGTGGCGCTGACCGCACAAAATGCGGCGGAACATAAAACCAAATATATAGTGGGCGGCATGGATGATTATTTAGCCAAACCCGTCAGCTACGAGGAATTGGTACATCTGCTCAGCAAATGGTTAGGCAAAAAATTCACGCGCCTGGAAGCAAAAGCCTCGCCCCCTGCCGCCCCACTACCCAGTCTTGAGCCCTCAGAAACCAACTTGCCGCCCGTGGTGATAGTGCAAGAATGTTTAAAGCTGGCAAAGGACAACGCCGCCCTGGCCCGCGATATGTTGCAGATGTTAATTGATAGCCTGCAGCAGGAGCCAGTGGATTGGGCGCAATTGCTCGTCGATAACAACTGGGGCGAACTGCAAAACGCAGCCCATAAGCTGTACGGCGGCGCCTGTTATTGCGGTGTGCCCGCCTTAAAAGAAGCTGCCTGCACGCTCGATCGAGATTTACAGAAGGCACAACTGGACGACATAGGGCAAAAGGTTGCCCTCTTGAGCCGGGAAATTCAGCGCCTTTTGGAATGGTCTGAAGAGTACGACCTGGATGCCTTGTTCGAGCAGGTGTGATTCACCCTAGGCTTAAAAGCCTGTTGCCCAATACCGTTCTAACGCTCATTTACACACCAAAACAAGGCTTTTGGCAGGCTTAACCGAATTAATAACGTGCAAATTAGTAACACATGCACTGTTTAGCAGCGCATTTTTACCGCTAAGGGTAACAGCGCGCATAGCTACACGCGCCCAAATCCCCAGGTTTATAACCAAACCAATATTGAAGACGAGAATTTACGCAACCTAAGCGACTCTCACGGCTGTTTTTAGATCGAAAGGAAATCATTAACCGATGCACATCACATATGGAATGAGACATGCTTCTCATTTTTTGCCCGCATCAAAAGTGCAGGTTAATTTTCCCGATCTTAAGCAGAAGGAAACACCCATGAAACATCCCGTTGCAAGCCCGTTAACCATGCTCATTCAAACACTCAATGACGGCATTGCTGTGTATAAATCGGCCATTGCCAAAATGGAACACGATGACTGCAAGGAATTATTCAGCGAGTTAATTGCCTGCCGCGAGTTTGCCTTGGATTATTTACAACCCTATGTGGTGTTTCAAACCGGCGCGCCGGAACTGGGCCACGGCTTTGGCACGGTGATTCACCACACTTATTCGCAAGTGCAAGACAACACAAACGAGGATCACGATTTAAGCCTGCTCAAACAATTGGAGCGGGTGGAGGACGAGACGCTCAAAGCCATGGAAATAACAGCAAAAACCTCCGCTAATGTATTTGTCAGCAGCATTATTCGCGACCTGATGCCACGCATGCGCGCCTGCCGCGCGCAAATACTTGGCCTGGAGGAAAAATTGGCCGCTTAAATCTTGGCGGCCTGTTTTTTCGCAGGGCCTAACTTTGCCCTGTTGGATGCATTTTGTGCACTGCGAATCGCTGGATTGCGCTGTGGGCTAAAGTTGCCTAACTTCAGAATTCCGCCTGATTAGTAACCCTAAGACACAATAAATCGTTCTGACCTATTTTGTCGTAGGGTTACCAGTGCTGTACTCTTTAGCGCAGCACCTGTTCAGGCACGAAACTCTTAAGCTCAGGCATATGCACCGATGCGTTTAACCGATTGGCAGAAAATTCTCTTTGCAGTCTTGTTGCTGATCCTAGTCGGCCAGTCGGCCATGGCTAGCCGTGTCATATGCCCCATGCAGGCCCAAAGCCTTGCCCAAACCGACACGCCCCCCTGCCATCAACACCCGCAGGCGGCACCAACCGCCCCGCTTAAAGCGGACTGCTGCCAGCAGCTGGGCCATTGCCTGGCGCAGGGTGCGGTGGCGCTCATAAGCGCAGAACTCAATTTCTCACCCAACCCCAGCAGGGCGGCCGCCGACTACGGCTATAACCGCACGCCACCCTTCCCTCAGGACTACCCCCTCTTCCGACCGCCAATCGTCTCTTAACGACGTAGCCCACTCGAGACTTGACGGCTCACGCCAGCGCCGCCTGCCATGCAGACAACTTAAACCCAGCTTAGGCTAAGGCTTACAGGTGCGGCGAGCACATGAGTACACCACCATTTATCGGCGCGCAGACGCTCGGCTAACCCCCGGAGCGGCTTTGCGCCCATTCAACCGATTAGGTTTATTTATGCAGACATCTAGTGTTAACGCGCCGGTTAAGGCGCTTGAAGACCAGCCCGGCAGGGTTTCCCGGCGCCACTTTGTGCTGGGTGCATCCACATCCCTGGCGCTCGGCAGCATGCCCCTCGCCCAGGCACTCACCCCCCAAGCGCCGCCAAGCCCGCAGGTACTCTCGGGCAACTATTTTGAGCTGGCGATCGGCTACCAAAAGGTCAACTTCACCGGCCAAGAGCGCATAGCCACCACGGTGAACGGCCTGCTGCCCGGCCCCACCCTGCGCTGGAAGGAGGGTGAACGCGTCACCCTGCGGGTGACCAATAACCTCAAAGAGGACAGCTCCATCCACTGGCACGGCATTATTCTGCCCTCCAGTATGGACGGCTCGCCGGGCTTTGATTCCGAACCCATCAAACCCGGCGCCACCTTTGAGTACCAGTTCGACGTTAAACAAAACGGCACCTACTGGTATCACAGCCACTCCGGCTTTCAGGAACAGACTGGGCTGCTCGGCACCATAGTGATTGAGCCTAAGGAGCCGGACCCGGTGGCCCATGATCGGGAGATGACAGTGTTGCTGTCGGACTGGTCGGACGAGGCGCCGCAGGTGATTTACGCCAAGCTGAAAAAACGCAGCCACTACTACAACTTCCGCGAACGCACCCTGGCCGACACCTGGCGCGACCTTAAAACCCAGGGCCTGGCGGGCAGCCTAAAAAGCCGCAGCATGTGGAACCAGATGCGCATGAGCGAGCGCGATATAGCGGATGTCACAGGTTATACCTACACCTATCTGATGAATGGTGTGACGCCTGATCGCGGCTGGAGCGGCCTGTTTAAAGCGGGCGAGCGGCTGCGGCTGCGCATCATCAACGGCGCCGCCATGAGTATTTTTGATGTGCGCATCCCCGGCTTAAGCATGCGGGTGGTGGCCGCCGATGGACAGAATATTCAACCGGTGCAGGTGGATGAATTTCGCATAGCGCCAGCAGAAACCTACGATGTAGTTATCACCCCGCAGGCGGATAAAGCCTACTGCCTATTCGCACAAACCATCGACCGCTCGGGCTACGCGCGCGGCACCCTCACGGCTGATCCGAAGCTTAGCGCACCGATTCCCGCCATGGATCCACCGCCTATCCTGGGGCATCAGGATATGGGCATGGGTGGGATGGATCACGCGGGCCACGACATGGGCGCAATGGACGCCAGCGCACCGTCGCACCAGGGCCATGACATGAGCAAAATGGGCATGAGCGGCATGGATCACGCAGGTCATGACATGAGTGCCATGGATAAAGGTGTTATGGATAAAGGCGCTGTGGATCACTCAGGTCACGACATGAGCAAAATGGACAAAACAGCTATGGAGCACGCGGGCCACGACATGAGCAAGATGGCTATGACCGGCATGAATCACTCAGGCCATGACATGGGCCAAATGGATCACACATCTCACGCCAACGCCGCAGCCAAACAGGCCTCGCCCCTGGCACTGGCGGGTTTCGGCGCTAATTTCGCCCATGGCGAAGAGGCCATGATCCTACATCAACCCAGCGAATTTGGCCCCCATGTGGACATGCGCTCGATGAGCCCCTCAAGCGGCTTAAACGACCCCGGTATCGGCCTTAGGGACCATCAAACACGTTTGGGGCGGCGCGTGTTGCGTTATGCCGACCTCAAAAGCCTGCAGCCCACGCGGGATAAACGCCAACCGAGCCGGGAGATTGAGCTGCACCTCACCGGCAACATGCACCGCTACATGTGGTCCATCAACGGCATCAACTTTATGGGCGCCGAACCGCTGCGGCTCAGCTACGGCGAGCGTGTGCGCATCATTTTGGTCAACGACACGATGATGACTCACCCCTTCCATTTGCACGGCATGTGGAGCGAGCTGGAAACCGGCGAGCCGGACTTTATCCCGCGCAAACACACCGTCATAGTGCAACCCGGCTCTAAAATCAGTTATCTGGTCACCGCCGACGCCAAGGGCCGCTGGGCCTACCACTGCCATCTGCTCTACCACATGCTGGGCATGATGCGCACTGTGCAGGTGGTCTAGGAGATGAGCATGCATACCCTAATTTTGAAGCGCACAACACGGCTCGCTCAGTTGCTCTTGATCGGCATGGCCAGTAGCGCAAGCCTCAGCCAGGCGGCTGAGCACAGCGGCCACGGGGACGCCATGAAACACGACCACGGCGATAACCCGCTGCTGGTGTACGGCGCGATTGACCATCTGGAGGCACTGCTCGATAGCGACCAAGAGGCCTACGCTTTGGAGGCTCAGGGCTGGATTGGCAAAGACCTGGATAAATTCTGGCTGAAGACCGACCTTGCCTTAAGTGAAGGCGAGCTGGAGGAAGCCGAAGTACAGGCGCTCTATAGCCGCGCCCTATCAAGTTATTGGGACCTGCAAGCGGGCGTCCGCCACGACGACCGACCCGGCCCGAGCCGCGACTGGCTAGTGCTGGGGCTGCAGGGGCTGGCACCCTATTGGTTTGATGTGGACGCGGCGCTGTTTGTCACCAGTGGCGGCCAAACCTCGGCCCGGCTGCAGGCGGAATACGAGTTATTAATCACCCAGCAGTTAGTCCTTAGCCCACAAGTGAGCCTGACCTTCTACGGCCAAAACGATCCCCTGCACGCCACTGGCGCAGGGCTAGCCGAAGCCACAGCGGGTGTGCGTTTGAGCTACGCATTCAAACGGGAATTTGCGCCCTACATAGGCTTTAATTGGCGCGCTCACTACGGCCAGACGGCGGATTATGTGAGGCAACAGGGGGAGCCTGTAGAGCACAGCGAAACCGTCGTCGGCCTGCAGGCCTGGTTTTAGCCCGCTAGCCCAGCTGGACTTAGGTACAATCCGGGGTTTGCCGTTTGCATCCTGCATGCGCGCAAACCCGGCTTGTGCTGAATGTCCCCATAACTATCTATCGGTGTTTAAACCAAACAACCTCAATTGAACTTGCAGAGGCTATGGGTTTAACGCCGAGTTCAGCGGTAGTTTTTAAGTTGTGGTTTTGTGGAGTACTTTTGCGCAGCAAAACCAAAAGACCGCGAATTAAAAACTGCCCAGCACACGAAGTGCGCGCGCCGCAGCGACTTATTACGCAGCTTCACCACCACAAACAGTCATTCAAATAAAAGTAATTTTTAGGTTTTAAACACACAAATATTATCACTTGAATCCGCGCTATTTATTGTTACGTTCAAACCAAGATTCAGAGTGAACACCGTCCAGCGATGATTCAACCATTTTTTTAATTGTTTGAAATGGGACTTGAACAATAGCTTCTTTTACACAAATTTGAACCCAAAGAGATTCGTCACTTTCATCAGCAACAACTCTAATTAAGTCCTGCGCAACCCCCTCCACCTCCCCCGACAACACAAGATGCATACCGTTATTGGTTGCGTCGATCCAATCACAGTTAGTTTTAGGACGAATTATCTTCTGCATTTAAAGCCCTCTCTGAAAACAAGGTGTTGAGCATTAACCAAATTGATCAGTGCAAAATATTGGCATGTATAACAGGGGCCTTTAGGTGACATGCCCGCGAGGAATTAAATAACCAAATAAATGGCGCAACTGATCGGCGGATAATTGGCGCAACCTGAGAATGTTTTGCTCAGGGATTGAATCGGCGTCGGGGTAACGGGCTAATAAATCCTCCAACTGTTGCTCGCGCAAAATATGCAATAAAGGAAAGGGCGCGCGGTTGGTAAAATTACTGACGTCGCTAGGTTCTGTATCGGCAAAATAATAATCTGGGTGAAAACTTGCCACCTGATAAATGCCCTCATAACCCTCCCGCCACAACCAATCTTCTACCTCATGTACAAAATCGTTGTAGGCGAGAAAATCATCCAGCGCCTGGGTCAACACCAAAATACTGGTATCCAATTCTGGGTGCTCGTCCAAAAACCTTAATTCAGCCTGCAACTGTTGTATTAAGGCTTCAGCCCGCGCCTCAGCCACCACTTCAATCCGCACTTTATTCGCCATAAAGGGTTTGCGCGCAAAAGGGCACAGATTTAGGCCTATAACCACCTCTTGCAACCATTGGGCAACAGCGGCTTGAGGGTCTGCTGGGTACATAACAACTCCTGAACACTAAACGGGGCAAAGCGCCCATTGTAAACCGCGCACAAATAGCTAAGCACCCACACACCGCGCAGCCCAGTGTCGTTATAATCGCCGCTTTTTTTGAGGAGCAAGCCATGAGTATTAGCAAAGATCAGGTTGTCAGCGTGCACTACCGCGTCAGTGAAGCGGGCGGGCCAGAGCTTGAGCACAATTTCGACACCATCCCCATGGTCTACCTGCACGGCCACAACAACCTCATGCCCGCCTTGGAAAAAGCCCTGGAAGGTAAAAACGTCGGCGATAGCCTAGAAGTCACCCTAGCCGCTGCCGACGCCTACGGCCCCTACATAGAAGGCGCCACCCAGCGCGTGCCGATTAAAAACCTCCTCAATAAACCCAAGCGCCTGCTGCCCGGTGGCCTGGTGCAGCTGAACACCAACCAAGGCGTGGCCAGCGCCCGCGTGCTGAAGGTGGGTAAATTTAACGTCGATGTGGATTTAAACCACCCGTTTGCCGGCAAAGACCTGTCGTTTTACCTAGAAGTCAAAGAAGTTCGCCCCGCCACCGAAGAAGAAATAGCCCACGGCCACGCCCACGGTGTCGGTGGCCACCAACACTGAGGCTGCCGCCTAGCCCCAGTTGCAGGGGCGGTACTCAAACACAGCCGCCTCTGCACCTCAATCGCCCATCCGCCAACGGCTCGAACTCTAGTTTCACGCCTGCCCCAGCACCCAAAGCCATCGTCTCAGGCCAGAATTGCCTGACTATAAGCCGATGTTTTCTGGCCTAGCACGCCGCCCTAAAGCCCCCTTAGGGGCCTGCTGAAGCCGCCCGCGCAAGGTCAAATCATGTTTCACGGCAAAATGTTATGCACAATCCCTGTGCGCCAAATCGTTTTCCCTCGTCAAGCCTTTTTTTTGTGTCATTTTTTTAATTACAGGGCTAGACATTTATATGTTATTGAATTTATTGATATTTTTAAGTAGATCAAAAAACAACCAGCACCCCTCAGGCCAGCGATTTTCGGCCTTTAAACCTGTTTCTCAAATGCTATCCACTAAGTTATCCACAGTTTCTGTGGACAGACTGTCGAGGGCGTTGCGCCCCAAAGCCGCCCCAAAAAGCAAGAGGGGAATGCCATTTTTTGCCAAGGTTTTTTACGCCCGCTAGCGCGCAACCTGGCACTGGCCAGAAGCCGCCCATAACGTCGCAAAAATGCCTCCGCAGCGAGCGCGGGGCCGGTAAGACTGGTAGACTCGCGGCTTTTTTTGGAGCGCCACCATGTCCCAAGACAGCATCGAACAACAGATCAGCTACGGCATTGGCCGCCAAATGGGCGAGCAATTACTGGGCAACAACATTCCGGGCCTAGACATAGCTTCTGTGTGTGAAGGCTTGAGCGATACCCTAGCGGGCAAACCCAGCCGTTTAAGCGCCGAGCAGTTGCAGGCGGCGTTTGGCGTTCTCAACCAGCGCCTGCAAGAGCAACAGACGCGCGAGGCCAAACAACACGCGGCGGCCGGTGAGCAGTTCCTGGCCCACAACCGCAACCGCGAGGGCGTTATTACGCTGGAATCCGGCCTGCAGTACGAAATTCTGCACGCTGGCGACGGCCCCAAACCCGCCGCCAGCGATACTGTCAGCACCCACTACCACGGCACCTTGATCGACGGCACCGTTTTTGACAGCTCGGTCGAGCGCGGCGCGCCTGCGCAATTCCCCGTGAATCGAGTCATCGCCGGTTGGACTCAAGCCCTACAACTCATGCCCGTCGGCTCCAAATGGCGGCTGTTCATCCCCTACCAGCTGGCCTATGGCGAGCGCGGCGCCGGTGGTGCCATAGCGCCTTTTGCTGCGCTTATTTTCGACGTTGAACTGCTCGCCATAGTTAACTAAGGGCAGCGCTTATGTGGTTTAAAAACCTGCGCGTGTATGCACTGAGCAGCCCCTTCACACTCAAGCCCGACGCCTTAGCTCAGGCCTTGGAAAGCCAAGTATTCAAGCCCTGCGGCAATCTGGACCCCATGCGCTATGGCTTCGTGCCGCCCCTGGGGCGCCACGGCGTTGAGCTGGTGCACGTCACCGATGGCAACTTCATGGTCTGCGCGAAAAAGCAGGAGAAAATTGTTCCCGGCGGCGTGGTAAAAGATGCGCTAGAAGAAAAAATCAGCGCTATCAAAGCCGAAGGCCGCAGCGTCGGCCGCAAGGAGCGCCAAACGCTAAAAGACGAAATCCTTTTTTCCCTGCTGCCGCGCGCCTTTAGCCGCACGCGTTTGGACTTCGCCTACTTCGACCTGAAAAAACACTGGCTGGTGGTGAACTCAGGCTCGGCCAAGCGGGCTGAAGAAATCATTCAGGCCTTGCGTCTGGCCCTCGGCACCCTGCCCTGCGTACCCTTAGCCAGCGAGATCAATCCCGTCCTGCAGATGAGCCAATGGCTAGAACAGGGCTATGCGGATGCGCCTTTTGTGTTCGGTGAAGAATGTGAACTCAACGCCCCCAAAGATGGCCGCATAGTGCGGGTGAAAAAACAGGATCTCAGCGCCGATGAAATTCGCAACCATTTAAGCGTGGGCCTGCGGGTACAAAAGATGGCCCTGCATTGGAAAGAGGCTATTTCGTTTGTGCTCGATGAACAGCTTGCAATTAAGCGGGTGAAGTTCAACGACGTATTGAGCGAACAGGCGGATGATCGCAGAGCCGAATCGGCGGCAGAAGAATTTGATGCCTCCTTCGCCATCATGGCCCTAGCGGTGCGGGATTTTATCGCCGAGCTGCTCACGGCTTTAGGCGGCCAAGCGCCGGTTGATCAGCTTTAGTCCTAAGCCCACCGCCTTCTGTGCATCGGGGGTTTGGTTTATTTTCCTTCAATAAGCGAGTGAATTATGTCCTTCAAATACCTTGGTGCGTTATTTCTAGCCGTGCTCTCTCCCCTTTGTTTGGCAGAAGATGGCATAGCTCAGGCGAAAACCTTCGATGACCTCTACCGGTCTTTGTGCCTTAAAAATATCAATAGCCTAACCAAGCTTAAAGAGCAGTTGGCCTTAACCCCGCAGATGTCACCCGAGCAGTCGCGCCAGGTGTTGCGCGGCGCCAAAGGTTTCGCCTGGCGCATACCCAGTGATGAAGGCGCCTTTATCCTCAGCCTTGAGGACAAGAGGCCCGTTTGTACCGTTATGGCCCACCACGCCGATGCTAAAACCGTCGAGGAGCTGTTCCTAAAACTCGTCAACGCTCCCATTACCCCGCTGGAAGCCAAACAAGTCAGTAGCCGGGAAGACAAAACCAAAGCCAATGGCACGGCCCGCACACTTACCTACGAATGGCAGGCCAAGCAGGGTAAACACAAACTGGTCTTTGTTTTGAGCACATCCAGCTACCCAAAAGCCGATCTGCAAGCCTTCGCCAGCGTTTCGTTAGTGAGTGAACAATAAGAGAAGAAGACCCGTCGGAGGGCGGCAAGCCGCTCCGAATTGAGGTGCACGAAAAAACCTCAGTTGAACCACTAGCGAGCGCGGCCAGGGCACAGTCCACAAGCCTTGGCCGCAGCAGCGGTTTAACTGAGGTTTTTTAGGTTTAGATTAAAGCTTGGCGAGTTTTTGGCTCTTGTAGCGCTCGTACAGAATACCCACGCGTTTGACATAGGCCTGGGTTTCCGCGAAAGGTGGAATACCCTGGTATTTGGTAACGTTGGCAAGCCCTGCGTTGTAGGCAGCGGTGGCCAGGGCCACATCGCCTTTTAGCTCACCCAACAGATAAGACAGGTAGCGGGCGCCGCCCATAATATTTTGCCCCGCCTCGTAGGAATTACTCACGCCCATATCCTTTGCCGTGCCGGGCATCAACTGCATCAAACCCACCGCCCCTTTGCCCGAGCGCGCCATGGGGTTAAAGCCGCTTTCGGCGTGGATGACTGCGCGCACCAGAGCGGGGTCAACGGCATAGGCCTCAGAGGCGACGCGTATATGGTCGCTGTAATCGCTATGCAGGCGGGTGGTGTACCAATCGACGGAGGAATTGACGTTACAGGCGAAGCAGCCGTAGGTGAGCACTTCGTAGACAGCATCTACCGGCGCCGCATCCGAAAAAGACGCTATGCCCTTTTTATCGCGGTATTTGAAGACTTTAATGCTGGAGCCACCAGAGGATTTCAGCCCGGCACCCAAGGTGGCCGTGCGCCCTCCCGCACTGATCACTGCCTTGCCATCGGCGAAGGCCAGGTCGGACATAACCATGCTCAGGATGAGAAAAGGGGCTAGTGCTTTCACGCTGGGCTCTCTTTATTGTTCTGCCAAAGTGCCACGCCGCCTTGGAAAGGCCTGCTCGACTGAGTCTAGGGCAGGAGCAGGCGGCAAACAAGCAGGCAACCCATACTTGCCAAGCTTATGTTGAGAATTTAGTACTAGACTTCGCCCCTAGTGTGAACTGTGCCTAGAGGCTTTGATAACGCGTCGGGTCAGCCACTTGGGCGTCGAGAAAACCCTTGCGGCGCAGGCGGCAGGAGTCGCAGCGCCCACAGGCGCGGCCGTCAGCATCGGCCTGATAGCAGGAAACACTCTGGGCATAATCCACCCCCAAGGCACTGCCGCGCTGAATAATCTCGGCTTTGGACAGATGCAACAGCGGCGTCTTAATTTCAATCGGCCGCCCTTCAACCCCGGCCTTGGTGGCCAGGCGTGCAAGCCTTGCAAAGGCGTCGATAAACTCCGGGCGGCAGTCCGGGTACCCTGAATAATCCACCGCATTAACGCCGATAAAAATCGCCTCAGCATCCAACACCTCCGCCCATCCCAGCGCGATTGAGAGAAAAATAGTGTTGCGGGCGGGCACATAAGTAACTGGGATACCGTCAGGCGCATCCTCAGGCACCGCAATCGAGGAGTCCGTCAGGGCGGAACCACCGATGCTGCGCAAATCCAACACCACCTGTTTGTGCTCCACCACCCCCATGCCACGCGCGCAGCGCTCAGCCGCCACAAGTTCGGCGCGATGGCGCTGGCCGTAGTCAAAACTCAGCGAATAACAGGCGTAGCCTTCAGCCTTGGCCATAGCCAACACAGTGGTCGAATCCAACCCGCCGGAGGCGAGAATGACTGCTTTTTTACCCATAACATACCTACCGATAAAACCGCTTAAACACCGGGGGTTTCACCCCACAGCTGCTTGTGTAGTTGCAATTGAAAACGCACCGGCAGCCGATCCCGCAGGATCCACTCGGCCAGCTCGCGCGGATTGACCTGGCCGAAGCTGGGCGAAAACCACACCGCCGCGACCTTGTTGGCCAACGCATGCTGGGCGCTGGTAAAACTCGCCCACTGGTAATCGGCATAGTCGGTGATAACAAACTTAATCTGGTCGCTGGGTTTTAATAGAGCGAGATTTTCCCAGCGGTTTTTGTCCAACTCACCGGAACCGGGCGTTTTAAGATCCATCACCACCGACACACGCCCATCAACGCCAGCTATGTCCATCGCCCCGGAGGTCTCCAAAGACACCTGCAGGCCCGCGTCACACAGGGCGGTCAAAAGCGGCAAACAATTGGGCTGCGCCAGCGGTTCACCGCCTGTGACGCAGACGTAACGGGGGTTGAAGCTTGCCACCTGCTCCAGCAGGCTGCTGATGGATCTGCGCTCGCCGCCGAAAAATGCATACTCAGAGTCGCAATAACCGCAGCGCAGGGGGCAGCCGGTGAGGCGGATAAACACCGTCGGCAGGCCCGCCGTCAGGGCCTCGCCCTGCAGGGAGTAAAACACCTCCGTAATACGCAGGCTTGCCTCGCTCATAACCTAATACCTAATGTGAAGCGCCCCAAGGCGCGAACTGTGCTGAGCATACAACTCACTCGAAGGCCTAAAAACACGGGGGAAGTGAGTTTTTAGCCACATGCAGGATCCGGCGCGGCCAGAGCCAACTGCATACTACGATGCTCAATCCCCGCATCCCAAAACAGCTCACCAAATGCCGTAAAACCCTGTCGCTGATAAAAACCTATGGCCTGCAACTGGGCATCGAGCAGCAAGCACTTAAAACCTAACGCCTGCGCCCGAGCAATCACCCGCTGCAACAGCTGGCGCCCCAAGCCCTGGCCTCGAAAGCTCTGTTTGACGGCCATACGGGTGAGTTTGCCGGTGTCGCTCGTGAGGGTCAGCAAGCGGGCATAGGCCAGCAGTTGATCATTCTGCCAAAGGCAAACATGCCGAGCGCTGGCATCGGCATCATCCCACTCCAACGCCTCCGGCACCTGCTGCTCCAGAATAAACACCTCACGGCGCAGCTGGGTTATGGCCAGCTGGTGGGCAGGCCAGCTGGTTTCAGTGATCTGCAGAGTCATTTAACCAGCCCATATCGAGCATCTGCGCAATTAACTCCTGATCCTCCGGCCCAAATTCGGCGGCTATTATGGGCTGATAACTGCAAATGGCCCGCGCCAACGCCTGAGAGCAATAGCCCATCTCGCCATTTACAAACAGCAACACCCCTTCCTCCTGCCGCACATAAGCGGCCCGGCAGGCAGGGCTTAAACGCAGGCCATCCAACACTTCCGCACTCGGCGGCGATTGGCGTTTAATCTCGGTAGCAAACTGGCCAAGCCACTCCGTCAGCTGCACCTCGTTGCTCATCAGGCTGTGTAACCGCTGCTTAAATTCCTCAATCACCCAAGGTTTAATCTCACCTGGGTCGTCTTGCAACTGCAGATGCGGATCGCTAAAGCGTTGATCGGCCGACAATTCCTCCGCCACAAACTGGCTAAAGCCGAGCACCATTTCACTGTGGCTGGGCGCCCTAAAGCCCACAGAATAGGTCACACAATCATCGCTCTGAGCTATGCCCCAATGGGCGATGTTGGGCGGCAGATACAGCATATCGCCGGGCTCCAACAGCCACTCCTCCTCAGTGGTAAAGCTCTGCAGGATGTTCATATCCGTATCCTCCCGCAGCGGGCTGGTTTCATCCACCGGCCCGCCGAGTCGCCACAGGCGCTTGCCCAAGCCCTGCACCAAAAACACATCGTAATAATCAAAATGCGGCCCCACGCCGCCGCCGGTAGTGGCGTAACTCACCATGACATCGTCTAAACGCCAATTGGGAATAAACCGAAACCGGTTCAACAGCTCCTGCACCTGGGGGAAAATCTGATCCACCGCTTGAACCAATATCGTCCAGTGAGAGGCAGGCAAACTGGTAAAACGCTCATCGGGCAGCGGGCCGTGCTCAAGCTGCCACTGGCTGAGCAATGGATCACTGGCGTGAGGCGTTTCCACCACTAAGCGCGCTTCAACCTCCTCTTCAAGGGCCAAACCGGCGATTTCCTCAGGCGCCAGGGGCGAGACAAAACCAGGCAAGGCCTGGCGGATTAACAAGGGTTTTTGCTGCCAGTAGTCCGCTAAAAACTGAGCGACAGGAATAGAGCCTAGATGGGTCAGAGGTTTGGTCATAAGCACCGCGCAAAAGCCGCCATTGTGCCGCATTTAACCGGCTCATCCCAGGGCGGCATCCACAGCAGGTGATTTTTTCTTGCCAGGGCTGCAAACGCTGTGGCAGAATCCTGCTCCCTCAAATTTGGGATGGCAGCCGCGCGGCAATTGCGCATCGAGCTCCATCACAGCGTTCTGAGGTGTTAATAGCGAGCGGTCGTGGCGGAATTGGTAGACGCACTGGGTTTAGGTTCCAGCGCCTTTGGTGTGAGAGTTCGAGTCTCTCCGACCGCACCACTATAAACACCTCCCTCTGAATCATCCTTTTTATATAAATACTGAATTTACTGACGAGGCACAGCATGCAAGTTTCGCTTGAAACAACATCAAGTCTGGAGCGCCGCCTGACCGTAGGAGTCCCTGCGGATGTGGTTGATGGCGAAGTAAACCGCCGCCTAGAGAATGCTGCCCGAAGTGCACGCATCAACGGCTTCCGCCAGGGCAAAATACCCATGAGCGTAGTGCGCCAGCGCTTCGGCCAGGGCATTCGCCAAGAAGTCCTCGGCGATGTCATCAACCGCTCACTGGACGACGCCTTCCGCAAAGAAAACCTGCGCCCCGCTGGCCGCCCACAGATTGAACCTAAGCAGCTGAACGCCGGCAAAGACCTCGAATTCGTCGCCGTCTTTGAAGTGTACCCAACCGTCGAATTGCAAGACTTAACCGGCCAAACCGTCACCCGTTACTCCGCCGAAATCAGCGATGCAGACGTCGATGAGATGATCGAAATTCTGCGCAAGAGCCAGGCCAAATGGGAGCCGGTCGCCCGCCCAGCAGCCTTGGGTGATCGCGTCAATATAGACTTCGTCGGCACCCAAAACGGCGTTGCCTTTGATGGCGGCAGCGCCCAAGGCCACAACTTGCAACTGGGTTCTAACACCATGATCCCCGGTTTTGAAGACGCCATAGTGGGCATGTCAGCGGGCGAGAGCAAAGACTGTGCGCTCACCTTCCCGGCTGACTACCATGTCGAGAGTCTCAAAGGCGCCGACGTAAGCTTCGCGATCACCCTAAATAGCGTATCCGCCGAGCAACTGCCCGCCATCGACGACACCTTCTTCACCACCTTCGGCATCAACGAAGGCGGTATCGAGCGCTTCCGCGCCGATGTAAAAAACAACATGGAAAACGAAAAAAACAAGGCATCTAAAAACCGCCTGAAAAACGACGTTTTCACCGCCCTGCTGGCGATAAACCCGGTAGAAGTACCCAAGAGCCTAGTGAGCGAGGAAATTGACGCCTTGCGCAACCAGGCCTTACAACAATACGGCCAGCTCGACACCAGCAAATTCGACGTGCGCGCCCTTATGCCGGATGACCTCTTCCGCGAACAAGCCCTGCGCCGCACCTCACTGGGCCTGTTGATCTCAGAAATTATTGTTAAAAATGGCCTAAAGCCCGACGGCGCTCGCGTACGCAGCCTGATTGAAAGCGCCGCCTCCTCCTACGAAGACCCTCAGGGCGTGATTGACTACTACTATGCGACGCCAAACCTGTTGGCCAGCGTTGAGTCAGCAGCCATTGAAGATCAGGTTGTGGATCTGTTAATTGGCACTATGCAGGTCTCTGACCAGCTCGTTCCTTATCAAGACTTGATCCGCCCCGCGCAATAAGCTGCCGACATGGGCGGGGCACTTGGCTTGCTCCGCCCAATTAGACAGCAAAATCAGCTGTTTAGGCGGCGTTTTCGGCGTAGGGATATCCGCTCTTGAGTACAGAATAATCGCCCCAATGGCGCATTTAGCGCTCTGGAGTTTTTCTGGAATATCTTTGTTTCTCGGGTTAAGCTTGGATGTGCTCAGCCATCTCACACACCAGCCGTAACGGCCTGTAAACCTTAAGACAGAACCAAGGATATCCTTGATATGCGCGATTTTTACCTACCATCTTCAGCCATTCAAACACCTCAATCGGCCCTGGTGCCCATCGTAATTGAGCAGACCGCGCGAGGCGAACGCTCCTTCGACATCTACTCTCGCCTGTTAAAAGAACGCGTGATTTTTTTAGTCGGCCCCGTTGAGGACTACATGGCCAACCTGGTCGTGGCGCAACTATTGTTTTTAGAAGCGGAAAACCCCGATAAAGATATTCATTTATACATCAACTCACCCGGCGGCTCCGTAACTGCAGGCATGTCCATCTACGACACCATGCAGTTTATCAAGCCAGATGTCAGCACCATGTGCATAGGCCAGGCCTGCAGCATGGGGGCGTTTTTGCTCAATGCCGGCGCCAAAGGCAAGCGTTATATCCTGCCAAATGCCCGCACCATGATTCACCAACCCTCTGGCGGTGCCCAAGGGCAAGCCTCGGATATTCATATCCAGGCGCAGGAAATTTTAAAAATTCGCGAGCGCTTAAACACCCTGATGGCCTTTCACTCTGGCCGCAGCGTAGAAGAGATTGCCCGCGATACCGAGCGCGACAATTTCATGAGCGCTGAGGAATCGAAGAAATACGGTTTGATTGACGAAGTGTTAGCCAGCCGTGATGCACTTGGCAAAGATACGAAAAAATAAACCCAGGTACCGTTCAAGGTGAATTTGAACGCAATTGACGGGTTTAAAACAGCTGATATGGCACTATTAAGACCTGCTGTTTTGACCCAGTTTTTAAATTTGGCGGAGAGGTTTAATGACCGACCACACCAGTGATACCGAAGACAACGGCAAGCTGCTGTACTGCTCATTTTGTGGCAAAAGTCAGCACGAAGTACGCAAGCTGATTGCTGGGCCGTCCGTATTTATTTGCGATGAGTGTGTTGACCTGTGCAACGACATCATTCGCGAAGAGGTGCACGAGAGCACTAGCGAGGCCAGCAGCGACCGCCTGCCGACCCCAAAGGAGATTTCGTCCACCCTCGACGAATACGTGATCGGTCAGACGGCGGCCAAAAAAGTCCTCGCCGTTGCCGTGTATAACCATTACAAACGCCTGCGTTTGGGTGGCAAGAAAAAGGGCAAGGAGGATGTTGAGCTGGGCAAGAGCAATATTTTGCTGGTCGGCCCCACCGGTAGCGGTAAAACCCTACTGGCGGAAACCCTAGCTCGCCTGCTCAATGTCCCCTTCACCATAGCTGATGCTACCACCCTGACCGAAGCCGGTTATGTAGGTGAAGACGTTGAAAACATTATCCAAAAGCTTCTGCAAAAATGTGATTACGACGTTGAAAAAGCGCAGCAGGGGATTGTCTACATCGATGAAATCGACAAAATTTCCCGCAAATCTGACAATCCCTCCATCACACGCGACGTGTCTGGTGAGGGTGTGCAGCAGGCGCTGTTAAAGCTCATTGAAGGCACCATTGCTTCAGTCCCCCCGCAGGGCGGTCGCAAGCATCCTCAGCAAGAGTTTTTACAGGTGGACACCAGCAACATCCTGTTTATCTGTGGCGGCGCCTTTGCGGGCCTCGACAAAATCATTCGTGATCGCTCGGAAAAAGGCGGCATCGGCTTTTCAGCGGTGGTCAAAAGCAAAGATGGCTCGAAAACCATCGGCGACTCGCTCAAAAGCCTGGAAACCGAGGACTTAGTGCGCTACGGCCTGATCCCGGAATTTGTCGGCCGCCTACCGGTAGTGGCCACCTTAGAAGAACTTGATAAGCCTGCCCTAGTCGCCATTCTGAGCGAACCGAAAAACTCCTTGGTCAAACAATACAAAAAATTGTTTGAGATGGAAGGCGTCGAAATTGATTTCCGTGACGACGCGCTGCGTGCTGTAGCCGAAAAAGCCATGGAGCGTAAAACCGGTGCTCGCGGTCTGCGCTCCATCATGGAAGCCGTTTTATTAGACACCATGTATCGCATTCCATCAGAAACAGGCATAGCCAAAGTAGTGGTGGATGAAACCGTCATTAAGGGCGAATCTGTGCCGCTGTTGGTATATGAAAACGCCGCAGTGCCGAGCAAACGCGCTGCTGAAGAATAAAATCAGGCCCTACGGGGCCTTTTTTACGCACCTATAAAACGCTCTGCTTAGATACCCCTCCGTAGCACTGATCGGCTATCACCCTCCCCAAAAACCTCCCGTCATTGCCACTTAATCACACGGAATGTCGATTCGTCCGCGCAGCCTGTGCCTACACTTAGACGCATCAAACATTCTCTGGATGAATTCATACCCTTAAAGAAGGGAATTACAGAATTTGGTTTTATACTATTAATTAACTCAACAATAGTTCAACGCTTGGGCAGCGCGGGTTATTGGTCAGACGCGGGGAATTAAAACGTGCCGTTAAAACTTAAATTTTTCTTTTTGATGTTATGTGTTTTGGGCCTCAATGCGCTGGCGTATTTTTACGTCGCGGAGAAAATTCACCAGCATCAACTGCGCGCCCAAGCGCAAACGGTGGTGGCCAATGTGGAGGCGTTTGGAGCTTGGGTGGCCAATTCGGGGCGCATATGGGTAAAGGCGAATAATTCTGAGAGTTATTTAAGCCGCGAAGAATACTCAGCTGGCGATAGTGAATTTGCTCAAAAAGTAGTGTTTTTCAGCAAAAACCCTGCCCTGGCGCAGCGCGAATTTGCCGATGTAGTCATGCATTCATCATCACCGACGAAATTTCGCATGACATCTGAAAATGTCATGAACCCCAACAATGAACCCGATGGCTTTGAAATGCGCGCCTTACAGGCCATTAATAAAGGTCACCTGAGCGAATTTACGGGTGTGTATGAGGGCGCCTACCGCTACGCCAAACCGATTTACCACACCGCGAATTGCCTAAAGTGCCACGGCGATACCGCCAATGCACCGGAAGATGTACTTAAACGCTATGGCAGCCAGCATGGTTTTGGTTTTAAAGAGGGGGACTTGGCTGGCATCATCAGTGTATCTATTCCCACCCAACCGCTCTGGGAAGATTTAGACCAGTACATTGGCGCGGTGGAGATTGGCATCATTTTGAGCACCCTAATCCTCAGTCTTGTCTGCGTGCATTTTTGGCTCAGCCGCCCACTCAAACAACTAAATAACGCCGCTGACAACCTATCTTTAAGCACCGGTTTTTTTAATCAACCCGCGCAAAGTATTTCCTCTTCAGGCAACGAAATAGAAGCGCTGCGGCAATCACTGGGGCGCTTAGGCAAGGCCACTCAGCACGCCGTACAAAAATGGCGCGATACCCAGCAGAAAAATAACCAACAGAAAACAAAATCGAATCATTAACCACGCGGGTTGTAGTGCCGGCTTCATAGGTGCGGCATGAATGCCGCATCGGCGGCTTACCGCCGCGAGTCAGCTAAAACAAGCTGATCCACGTCTCTCCGCCCGTTTTAGCGGGACGAAGACACAATAGATCAGGACGGTCTAATGTGTCGCCGGGTTAATAATAGATAAATTCACCGGCAATTCCTGTGGCGCTTCACGCTAAGCTGAGTGCATTCGGTCGAGAAAAGGCAGCAGGTTTGGTGTACTCTTGCCGCCCTTGCCCACCTTTACTTTTTGCCGTTAATTTCATGATTCAATTGCACAACCTCGGCCTGCAACTGGGCACAAAAAGCCTTTTAAACAACGCCAACCTGACAATTTTTCCCGGTCAAAAATGGGGGGTGATCGGTGTAAATGGCAGCGGTAAATCCAGTTTATTTAAACTGTTGCTCGGTCAACTGCAAGCCGATAGCGGCGCGGTAAAAATTCCCAAGGATTGGCGCTTAGCGCACATGGCTCAAGAAGTTGGCCATGCCGAATGCACAGCGCTGAATTATATTCTCGATGGCGACGCGGAATACCGCGCCTTGGAAACCGCCATCGCCAACTGCCAAGATGGTGAGCAATTAGCCACTTTATATCAGCAACTTGACACTATCGACGGCTACAGCGCGCCTGCACGCGCGGCGCGTTTATTATCCGGCCTGGGCTTTAAGCCCTCCGATGCCGAGCGCAGTGTCAGTGATTTCTCCGGCGGCTGGCGCATCCGCTTAAATTTAGCCCAGGCACTTATGTGCCGCAGCGATTTATTATTGCTGGACGAACCCACGAACCACTTGGATTTAGATGCAACTTTTTGGCTGGAAGCCTGGCTGCAAGCCTTTAAAGGCACCCTGCTCATTATCTCCCATGATCGGGATTTTTTAGATAACACCATTGGCGCCATCGCAAGTTTTGAAGGCCAACAATTAATTAGCTACAGCGGCAATTATTCGGCGTTTGAACGACAAAAAGCGGAGCGCTTAACGCAGCAAAATATTGCCTTTAATAAACAACAGGAGCGCATGGCGGATATCGCCGATTTTGTGCGGCGCTTTCGGGCAAAAGCGAGCAAAGCTAAACAGGCACAAAGCCGTTTAAAAGAACTGGAGCGCATGGAAAAATTAGCGCCCGCCCATAGCGATTCAGAATTTAGTTTTCGCTTTCCCAATCCTGAGCGCGAAATTCAAACCCTATTAACCCTCTCCGACGCCTCCTTAGGTTATGCACACCCCATAGTCACCAAAGTGCAAGCCTCTTTATTTGGCACCAGCAGAATTGGCCTGCTCGGCCACAATGGTGCGGGTAAATCTACCCTACTGAAATCATTGGCCGGCGCACTGCCCGTGCTTGCCGGTGAACGCACTGAAAGTCCACATCTGCGCATCGGCTATTTTGCGCAACATCAACTAGAGGCTTTGGATATTCACGCCAGCGCCGCTTTGCATTTACAGCGTTTGGCGCCCCAAGCCAGTGAACAAAGCATTCGCAATTTTTTAGGCAGTTTTGGTTTTATCGGTGATCGCGCGCTGGAGAATATCGAACACTTTTCCGGTGGCGAAAAAGCGCGTTTAGCACTGGCTATAGTGGCCTGGCAAAAACCCAATTTATTATTACTCGATGAGCCAACCAACCATTTGGATTTAGAAGTGCGCCAAGCCCTAAATGATGCTTTATCGGCATTTGATGGCGCCATTGTAGTGGTCTCCCACGACCGCCATTTACTGCGCAATACGTTGGATGAATTTTGGTTGGTGGACGCGGGCAAGGTGTCAGCGTTTGAGGGCGATTTAGACGATTACCACCAGTGGTTAATCGCTGAGCGCAGCTCAGCGGATTCACAACCGGCTGGTAAAACAACCTCCAGTGATAACAATAAAAAAGAAATTCGCCAAAATGCAGCCGCTCGGCGCGAGCAATTAAAACCCCTCACGCAGGCAATTCGCAGCGCAGAGAAAAAAATGGATTTGGTGCAAAAACAAATACAAGAGAAAGAATCGATTTTGGCCGACCCCAGCCTGTATCAACAGGACCCCGCCAAAGCACAACGCACCGCACAAGAGGTGCAAAAGCTGCGAGAGGAATTAACGGCTTGTGAAGAATCTTGGCTGGCCTATCAAGATGAATTAGAGCGCTTAAACGCGCCTGACTAATGATGATTAAGGCTGGCTCAATACGCAGTTAAATATGCGCTGAAAACAGGGCTGCGTACTTGGCGATCCACTCCTGCGCCGCTTCATCCTGCGACATAGTGCGATCTAAATAATTTTTATTGTCCGTGCGGTAGTGTTCGATCTGACATAACTGCTCGGCCATGCGAATTGCAAATGCATCTTCAGGGTCGATCCTCACACAAACCCAATTGCCGTCTTTTTCAGGCTGCACACGCACAACACAGCCTTTGCCAATAAAGTGGTTATTATCCAAATCAATACCCAAGACTACCTTGTCTTGCACCTGCGGGCGCTCACAGGTCCAAAAACAAATGCCCGCCTCTTTGCCCTCAGGGGCACAGTCTGTAGCGCTAATACTATGGCTCGCAGCGGCCTGCGGCTGGGGTGTTGCCGATAGGAGTGTGACGGGAATTTCTCGTGGGTGTTGAATATAGCCGCCGCGAAATACAGGCTCAAAATGGTAGAAGCTTTTTAACCAAGCGTAGTAACCGCCAATCCAAGGGTGCCACACCTCGGCACTGTTAAATATATTAACTAACATCCAGATAACCCCAACAATGACTCGCACTGTCAATCACCGACATCTAATGTATAGCTAATTTTGTGCCGGAACCTATGATCTTTTGGACTGTTCGATAAACGGTCAAGTGTTGAGGAGCTTTTTGACCGGCCCATAGGACAAACGGTGGACCGGTGTGATGCCCAACCTGGCTAAAGCCTCGATATGCGCCTTAGTAGGGTAGCCTTTATGGCCTGCAAACCCATACCCTGGGTAAGTTTGATCGAGAACGAGCAGGTCTCGATCACGGGTCACCTTCGCCAAAATCGACGCGGCGCTAATTTGTTCGACACTGCTGTCGCCGCCGACTATGGCGCGCGATGGGTAATGCCACTTGGGCAAGCGGTTGCCATCCACTAACACCTCGTCTGGCACCACCGCCAGCGCATCAACGGCGCGCTGCATGGCCAGTAAACTGGCGTTGAGAATATTAATTTGATCAATTTCCGCTGGACTGGCCCGCGCTATTGCAAAGGCCAATGCCTTGTCAATTATTTCGGCAAACAGCTGTTCGCGGCGTTTTTCACTGAGTTTTTTTGAATCGGCAAGCCCTTTAATAGGTTTTGCAGGATCCAAAATAACCGCCGCAGCCACTACATCACCCGCCAGTGGCCCCCGCCCCGCTTCATCGACACCCGCAATAAGGCTCATAACAGTGAAGTCTCAATCAAGCCCTGAATAGCCTGGGCGGCCTGTTGGTTAGCGTCGCGCCGCAGGCTCTGGTGCAGGCGTAAAAAGGCTGCTTTTTGGCGCTGATAAGCCCCCGTCTCAGCGAGCAATTCACCCACCGCCTGACACAAATTGTCAGTGGTTGCCGCGTCTTGTATGAATTCGGGGACAATTTTTTCCCCAGCTAATAAATTGGGCAAGCCGATCATGCTCACTTTCACCAAGCGCTTGTAAATCCAATAACTCAAGGGCGCCACTTTATAAGTAATCACCATAGGTTTTTTAAGCAGCATAGCCTCAAGGCTTGTAGTGCCCGATGCCATAAGTACCGCATCGGCAGCCGCCATCAGCTGATGAGAATTACCCAAATGCACATTGACCTTGAGCGCGCGCGCGGCCAACAAGGCGTTAATTTGTTCCAGGCGTTTAGCATTAGCGGCGGGACAAAGAATAATTAATTCAGGATTGGCGGCCACCAGGCGGCTGGCAACGTCAAAAAATAACGCGCCCAACCGCTCTACTTCCGCTTGGCGGCTGCCCGGCAGTACTGCCAATACTTGTGCCTGGGGCGCTATACCCAGGACCTCGCGCGCCAGCGGGGTTTGGTCCTCCAAGGGAATAGAGTCCGCCAATGGATGGCCGACACAAATGGCATTGATCTGATGGCGCTCGTAAATGGCATTTTCAAAGGGGAACAGGGTAAGCATTAAATCTACCGCTGTTTTAATTTTGTTAATGCGCCCTTGCCGCCAAGCCCAGACGGAAGGACTGACATAATGGGCAACACGAATACCCCGACCGCGCAGGATCATTTCCAGGTGCAAATTAAAATCGGGTGAATCAATACCAATAAATACGTCCGGCAGTTTTTGCACAAAATAATCAGCAAGGGTTTTGCGCATGCGCAAGAGTTCGGGCAGGCGTTTTAGAGGTTCAACAAAACCCATCACGGCCAGGCGATCCTGCGGGAAAAAACTTTTAAACCCCTGCTCAAGCATGCGGCTGCCGCCGATACCTTCAAAAATAGCATCCGGGTAACGGCGTTTTAATTGTGCTATCAACCCCGCGCCCAAAATATCTCCCGATTCCTCTCCCGCCACCATGCCGATGCGCAGGGGCTTGGCGGCGAGGTTAACGGACGATCCCACGGGAAGAGTTCTCAAGCGACTGAATAAACGGCGCTAGCTGAGCGCATTCAGGCAACATGGCCTGCAGCTCGATAAGGGCATCATCCAGGGTGAGGCCACGGCGATAAACCGTTTTAAAGGCTTTGTTTAACACGGCGATATCATCTTTACTAAAACCGCGTCGCTTGAGGCCTTCCATGTTAATACTGCGCGCTTGGGCGGGGGCACCGGTCACCATAACGTAGGCCGGAATATCCTTGCCCACCGCACTCCCCATGCCGGTAAAGGCGTGTTGGCCCACATGGCAAAACTGATGAACCAGGGTATAACCACCGAGAATCGCCCAGTCGTGGATGACCACATGGCCTGCCAGGGCGGCGTTATTGACCAGAATACAATTGTTGCCCACCACACTATCGTGGCCGACATGCACATAGGCCATTAACAGGTTGTTATTGCCGATTAGGGTATCGGCGCGATCCTGTACTGTGCCCCTGTGGATGGTCACGCCCTCGCGAAAAATATTATTGTCGCCGATGGTGAGCGTGGTGGGTTCACCGCGATATTTAAGATCCGGAGTATCTTCACCTAGAGTGCTAAATTGGAATACGCGATTATTCCGGCCCATTTTGGTGGGGCCTTTGATTACCACATGAGATTCAATGCGGCAGCCAGCGCCTATCTCAACCTCGGGGCCTATATACGTCCAGGGGCCAATAGACACTCCCTCTGCAATGCGAGCGGCGGGGTCGATAATGGCGGAGGGATGTATCAAGCCGAAACCTCAAATTTAATTAGCAACAGTGCGATCAGCACACATGATAGTTGCAGATGCAGCCAAATGCCCATCTACTTTTGCCTTGCACTCAAATTTCCAAATGCCGCGTTTTTCACCAAGAATCTTCGCCTCCAGATACATTTGATCGCCCGGCACAACCTGGCGCTTAAAGCGCACATCATCAGCACCCGCATAAAGATAAATGGAGCCGTCTTCGGGGGTTTTATTCATGGTTTTAAAACCCAATACACCGCAGGCCTGTGCCATAGCTTCAAGAATTAACACGCCGGGAAAAACAGGGAAATTGGGGAAGTGTCCCTCAAAAATACCTTCATTTATCGAAATGTTTTTATAGGCCACAATCGACTCGCCGACGCTCAATTCCACCACACGGTCAATAAACAAAAACGGGTAGCGGTGCGGTAAGTATTTGCGAATCTCTAAAATATCCATCATAGGAAGTGCCTCTGCCTATCAAATTTATGTGTTTTTTGGGTGCTCTAATGCTTTGATGCGCTCAACCCAGGAATCCAACTGAGAAAAACGCACGGCATTACGCCGCCATTCTTTTACTTCTTGCAGTGGCACACCGGAGGAATAGTGACCCGGCTCAGAAATAGACTTGGTCACTACACTTGCTCCATTGAAGTGAACATGATCTGCGATTTCGACATGGCCGCTAATCGCAACAAAACCGCCCATGGTGCAATGGGCACCTACGACGGCGGAACCTGCAATTCCCACACAACCTGCAATAGCAGTCTGCGCGCCAATTTTTACGTTGTGGGCAATGTGTACCTGATTATCGATAATAACCCCGGCGGCAATTTCGGTGGGCCCCAAGGCACCGCGATCAATACTAGTATTCGCACCGATTTCAACATCATCGCCGATAATCACGCCGCCGAGTTGGTGAATTTTCTGCCAGCCCTCGCGGCTGGGTGCAAACCCAAAACCGTCCGAGCCAATCGTGGTATTGGCGTGGATACGTACACGTTTGCCAACAATTACATCGTGGTAAATCACCACGTGGGGAAATAAATAGCTGCCCGCGCCGATCCGACTGCGCGCACCAACCTGCACTCCAGCAGCCAACTGCACGCCCGCCTCAATCTGCGCGTCTGCTCCCACTACACAAAACGGGCCTATTGCCACATCAGCGGCTAAAACAGCGCTGGCATCTACACAGGCCATAGGGTGTACGCCAAGAGGAATCTGCGGGCAGACTTCAAATAAGCGGCTCACCTTGGCATAGGAGACGTAGGGCTCGGCCACCTCAATACCATTGAGCACACTATCCGCCAACCCAGGTGCAACAATGTACGCGCTCGCATGCGCGCTGGTTAATAATTTAGCCAGCGCAGGCTTTGCCACAAACGATAAATCGCCGGGGCCTGCCGCCTCGAGAGGGGCAAGGCGATGAATTGTCAGCGTGCCGTCGCCTATGCAGCGCCCACCTAAGTAGTCGGCTAGGGCCTGCAGTTTAAACGCCTTTGGCGACTGCATATTATTTAGCTTTATTCAGCTTTTCAGTAACTTTTGCTGTGATATCAGCAGCAGGATCAGCCCATAAAGCCGCTTGGCTTTTGACGATAAGATCAATTTTTTCGGCGGCGACTAATTCATCTATAACGGTTTTCATTTTGGGTTGCATCTCCTGCATGATACCCATTACAACTTTTTGTTGTTCGCCTTGGATTTTCTTCACCGCTTCCTGGTAGTCATCATTTAGCGATTTTAACTTCTTTTTAGTCTCTTGTTTTTTATCGGCCGGCCAAGTTTCCCCTTTGGTTTTCTCCTCTTTGGCAAGATTTTCAAATTCCGCTTTTAAAGACTCCGCTTTAGCAACCAAAGCTGCGTAATCAGCACGCGCCTGCAGCGCCTTCTCGGCTTTTTTAGCCGCCTCAGTTTGCAACACAGCGCTTTCAATATTCAGCACGGCAACCTTACCGGCCAGAGCATAAGGGGCGGCAAACAACATAGCGGCCAGAGAAATAATTTTTGTAAGACGCATAAAAAACTCCTAAAGAAAAATAAAAAATTAAAAACCAGCACCCAAAGAAAACTGGAACACTTCAGTGCGATCTGTTTCATTTTTGTGGATCGGCCTGGAAATACTAAACGTCAAAGGCCCAAAACCGGATAACCAACTTAACCCCAAGCCGTAAGCCGAACTTAAGCGACTTAAGTCTACGTTAGAGCAGTTTTCTTGTAATTCGCCACAATGGGTATCAAATACATTACCGGCATCCACGAATAAAACCGTTTGGAAAGAGCGCTGATCCTCGATAAAGGGCAGTGGGAATAACAGCTCAGTGCCAAACTCCACTAGTACATTACCACCGTAGGCGCGCGTACTGCTTGATTCCTGCGCTATCATAGCCAGCTTACCCACTTTTCCTTCAAAGCCACAGGTTGTCAAAGTAACGTCATCGCACAACACATAGGAGGACCCCACACGCGCAAGACTTGAATTAACACCGTCCAAATCTGGATCTACTGCAACAAATGAAGTGGCTTGACTTGCATAGCTTAAACTGGGCGAAGACTGTGGCCCCAAGGTGTAGCGACGAAATCCACGCACAGAGCCGAAGCCGCCGGCGAAGAAATTATTAAAAAATGGATAACGCTCCATATCACCATAGCCGTCGCCATAACCTATATTGGCTTTGAAACGCAGCGTTAAATCTTCTGTGAGGGGCTGAAAATATTGGCCGTTAAACTCCAACTTATAATATTGCAGATCCGTCGAAGGCAATCCTACTTTTAATGTTAAGGATTCTTGATTGCCTCGAGTTGCTAAAATACCGCGATTTAATGTGCTGCGCTGCCAGCTTGCACTGACACTTAATGAATCATACACATCACCGTAAAGATCGATAAAACCAGGCTCGGAAAAGTGGAGATTTTGCTGAGCAACCAATCCATCCACATAAGAATAATCTTCATACAAACCATCGCCGTCGGGATCACGATTACTCAGCTTGTATAAATTTGTGCTGTTAATATATGTAAATGCATTTTGAGTTAAATCAAGCTCGTCTGGGGAGCTTAAAATTTCTTGCGCAGCGTTGCTCGTGAGCGTCACTTCTGTGTGGTCGTAGCCTAAGCCAAAGTTAATGCGCTGAATTTCGGAAATGGGGTAACCAAAATTGATACCTACGCCGTAGTTATTGGTGGTGTAATCTGCCACGTAGGAATAGCCGTAATCGCGCTTACTGTAATAAAGCGAAATGCCGCGACTCACGCCGTCCGGAGTAAAATAGGGGTCATTGTAATTAACGCTGTACTGCGTGACGTATTTGTTGTAACTGACTGCAACTCCTACTTGTTTGCCTGTGCCAAGCCAGTTTTTCTCTTCTAAACCCGCTTGAAAAATTGCGCCAGTGCCCTGCCCATAACCAATACTGCCATTAATTGATCCTGACGGCTGCTCTTCAACCTTGTATTCAACATCTACTAAATCAGCAGACCCAGGAACCTCTTTATTTTCCACATCTACCGATTTAAAAAATCCCAAGCGCTCTAAACGCACCTTACCCTGTTCAATTTTTGCTTTAATAGCAGAGGCCGATTCCATCTGCCGCATTTCCCGGCGCAGCACTTCGTCAGTGGAGCGGGTATTACCCTTAAAATTAACGCGGCGTACATACACACGCTGGCCCGGGTTAATAAAAAAATCTATATCGACGGTTTTATTAGCTTCATTCCGCTGGGGAATTCCTTCAACTTTGGCGTTGGTATAACCTGCATTACCCAAAAGTGTGGTGATATATTCTGACGTGGTGGTCATCAGATTCTGCGAAAAGGTATCTCCTTTGTCCAACAACAATACCATGTTGATGGATGCTTCGGGCAATATGGGGTCGCCTGCCAGAGCGACTTTATTCACCTTGTAGATATCACCTTCGTGCACATTTAGGGTAATAAAAACGCTTTTTTTATCTGGACTTAAGGCCACTTGGGAAGACACTACTTTAAAATCCAAATACCCGCGATCTAGGTAGTAGGATTCTAACTTTTCAATGTCGCCCTTAAATTTTTCTTTGGCGTAATGGTTATTGCCACTGATAAACGAAAACCAGCCCTTCTCTTTTAAGTCAAAGAGATTTTTTAAGGTTTTATCGTCAAAGGTGTTATTCCCTACAAACTGGATGTTAACTATGCCGGAAACCTTGCTCTCGTCAATTTTAATATCCAGCTTAATTTGATTGTTTGGCTGTTCTACAACCTTAGCTTCCACTTTTGCGCCGTAACGCCCCTGGGCTACGTATTGCCGCTCAAGTTCATGCACCAAACCGTCGAGTGTATCTTTTTGAAAAATTTGCCCAACTGCAATGCCCTGATCTTTTAGCACCTTATTGAGCTGTTCAGTTTTAATCGCTTTGTTGCCATCGAGTTTTACTTCGCTGATTGCCGGGCGCTCTTTAACGGCAACTATTAATACGCCGCCTTCATGCAAAACCTGTATGTCGGAGAAAAATCCGGTGGCAAATAACGAGCTAATAGCTGTGTTAATAGAGTCTTCATCGGCGGTATCCCCCACCTGCAGAGGCATGGCCGCGAACACTGGGCTTGCAGACACTCGCTGCAAACCTTCAACACGAATATCGCTAATGCGAAAACTTTCGGCCCAGACAAAAGAAGGAAGTGCAGCGGCCAAGGACAAAATAGCAAAGCCGCATTTAAAGGAAGTTTTGGATTTCACAGAGGTAAAAATCTTTGTTAATGTTTTTGTTTGACAGCTCCATTATCGAGCTGTGATGTGCGTTGGCGCGGATATTTATGAGGATTTAACACATGGGAGTTACAGCCGCAGGATGTCGTTATAGAACGCAACTATCATCACGCAGCCCAATAGAGCCAGCCCAATTTGAGCGCTGTAGAGCTTAAGTTTCTCGGATACGGGTGAACCCTTCGACGCCTCCAGCAGGCAATACACTATGTGCCCTCCATCCAACACGGGAATGGGCAATAAATTCAGTACCGCCAAATACACACTCAATTGCGCCAAAAAGCCGAGATAATAGATAAAACCGGCCCTGGCGGAATCGCCCGCCACTTTAGCAATGCCTATCGGGCCACTCAAGTTTTTCGTGGATATTTCCCCCACGACGAGTTTCTTAATGGACAGCAGTACCAAGCTTGCCTGACTAAAACTCTTTTCAAAGCCGTAGACAATCGCCTCATCCACCGAAAAGGTCCGCAGGCGTTTGAGCCGTTCGGGAATGGGGGCGGGCTTGGGGTAGACTCCAATGCGGCCAATCAACTGGCCTTGTTGCTGCTCGGCATCCGGGGTGACTATCACATCTTGCAGTAACCCCTCCCGCTCAATGCGCACAGTGAGGGCTTTATGGGCGCTCTGTTTAATGATGCTCACCCACTGCTGCCAGGACTCGATTGGGGTGCCATCCAGGCTGATCAGCTTATCATCGGCCTTTAGACCTGCACGCTCGGCGGCGCCATTGGCGATGACCTGGCCAACCACAGGCAATATCTGCCGCCGATACAACTCAAACCCCAAATCCTCAAAAGGATCCGGTTCGTGGGTACCCTGCAGCCAATCGCGCAGGGGTATGCTGTAGCTATGTTCGTTGTTGTCCGCGCTTCGCGTGGTAAGGCTCAGCGTTCCACTCTCCCCCAGGCGCCGCAACAGCTGTTCAAAAACCGCCTCTTGCGTGCTAGTTGGTACAGCATCGACGGCGATAATTTCCTCGCCGACCTTAAGACCGGCGGCAGCGGCCACAGACTGGGGTTTTACATCGAATATCTCAGGGGCAAGCGACTGGATGCCGCGAATGCCTAAAAAGGCAAACACCAGCATAGCCAGCAGCAAATTGGCTACGGGACCTGCAGCCAGGATCGCTATGCGCGCCCAGGGACTTTTTTGGCTGTAGCTTAAATGCCTCTCAGTGGCGGCTACTGGGCCTTCGGCTTCGTCCAGCATTTTGACATAGCCGCCGAGGGGAATAGGCGCGAGGCAAAATTCCGTGCCCTGTTTATCGTGGAAACTCCAAAAGGGTTTGCCCATGCCGATGGAAAAACGCAGTACCCGCACACCGCACAGACGGGCCACTTTGAAGTGGCCGTATTCGTGCACCCCCACCAGCACAATCAGTACCAGCACAAACATACACAGCGTGTAGAAAAAATCGAATAGCGCCATCGAAGGTTACTGCCTCATCTTGGATAGGTGCCAAAGGGCCGCTTCTCGGGCGCTTAGGTCGGCGGCATAGACTTCCTCTAGGGCGTCGGGTTCAGTGTTGCGCCAGGATTGCATAACGGCATCCACCAGTTCGGCAATGTGCACAAAGTTGATCCGCCCCTGCAGGAAGGCCTCCACTGCAATTTCGTTAGCGGCATTGAGCGCTGCAGGTGCCAAACCGCCGTCCCGCATGGCGGCTTTGGCCAACCCCAAGGCGGGGTATCGCGCCTGGCAGGGGGCGGCAAATTCCAACGCGCCGAGGGTGAGAAAATCCAGCCCAGCAACACCTGAGCGCATGCGCTCAGGCCAGGCTAAGCAGTGGGCGATAGGTGTGCGCATATCCGGCTGCCCCATCTGCGCCAGCACCGAGCCGTCCTGATATTCCACCATGGAGTGAATAATGCTCTGCGGATGCAGCAGTACGTCAATTTCGCTAGGCTGCGCATTGAATAACCAACAGGCCTCGATAAATTCCAAGCCCTTATTCATCATGCTGGCTGAATCCACCGAAATCTTGCGGCCCATGGCCCAGTTGGGGTGTTTGCAAGCCTGCTCGGCAGTGACAAAGGGCAGCTGCTCCAGGGGTAAAAGGCGGAACGGGCCGCCCGAACCGGTCAACAAAATACGCTTTACGCCAGCTTGATTGAGGCTCGATAAGGGATTCGGCAGGCATTGAAAGATGGCGTTGTGCTCGGAATCCACCGGCAACACCTGAGCGCCCGATCGCTCCGCCGCCTGTATAAACAAACCACCCGCCATGACCAAGGCCTCTTTATTGGCCAGCAACAAACGCTTGCCCGCATCGACCGCCGCCATAGTCGGCCTAAGGCCCGCAGCGCCGACTATGGCAGCCACCACTGTATCCACAGCGGCGTCAGCGGCTACGGCACAGAGCCCAGCCTCGCCGAGCACAACCTGGGTGCGGCAGCCGGCCTTGTCCAGCGCGGCCTGCAACCTGTGCGCGGCCTCTGCATGCGGTACAACCGCCACGCGGGGCTGAAAGCGCACACACTGCTCAAACAACTTGTCGATCTGCTGGTGGGCCGTGAGGGCATAGACCTCAAAGCGCTCCGGGTGCTGACTGAGCACATCGAGGGTATTCACACCGATAGAACCGGTGGAGCCCAACACAGTGACGCGCTGAGGGCGCCGCGCAACAACGGCCGAAGGGATCACGAGCCGAGCACCTGCACATAACTGAGGGCAAACACAGGGGCCGCCGCCGTGAGGCCGTCGATGCGATCCAAAAAGCCGCCGTGGCCCGGCAGCAGTGAACCTGAGTCTTTAACTCCCGCCTCGCGCTTTAACATGCTCTCCAGCAAATCTCCCAGCACGGAAATCATGGCGGCGGGCATCACCAGGATGAGACAGGTAAACAGTGACAGGGATGGACTGAAAAAGGCTAGGCCGCCAGCCAGCAGCAGCGCGCCAGCCCAACCGCCCAGCACGCCCTCCCAGGATTTGCCCGGCGACACCCTAGGCGCCAGCTTGTGTTTGCCAAACGCCCGCCCCGCAAAATACGCGCCGCTATCGGCAGTAGCCACCACACAGAGCAGCAATACCACCCAGCCGATGCCCTGCTCCTGCTGGCGCAAAAACCACAAAGCCAACAGCGTGGGCAAGAGGGCGCCAAGGCCAATCAGACTGCGCACCGGCCGGTTGGCCCACAGAGAAGTCAGGCGCGGATAGCGGCTCACCCACAGCAGGGCCAAGGCCCATACCGCGAGGGCCGAACCCCAAGCCAAGGCGAGGATTTGCGGGGTCTTGGCAAAAATAAACCAAGCGGCCGCTAAAATAACCGCCACAAACAAGCCGCGCGCCCAGGCAGGCAGCAGTGCCAGAGCCGCCCACTCCCAGGCAGCCAGGGCGCAGACCAGCGCCATACAGAGATTAAAAATTGTGATCGGTGCCGCCACCAACACCCCTAAGAGCACTGCGCTGAGCACCAGAGCCGTCACCACGCGCTGCTTAAGCACTGGGGCCACCGTTGGCCATGGCATCTATTTGCTCCGAGGTATAACCATAACGGCGCTGGCGCTGATGGAAATCGTCTATGGCGACATTGAGCGCGGCGGCGTCAAACTCCGGCCACAATAGGGGCGAGAAATACAGCTCTGCATAAGCCGCCTGCCAGAGTAAAAAATTGCTGATGCGAAACTCCCCGCCGGTGCGAATAAGCAGATCCAGTGGTGGCAGGCTGGCCGTGGACACGTATCGATCGAGAATATCTTCGCTGAGATCAGAGCTGGGAATCTCCCCCCAGCCCATCGCCGCCTGCGCCTTGTTGGCCGCCTGAGCTATGTCCCAGCGGCCGCCGTAGTCGGCGGCAATCACCAGGGTATCCTTACCGCCGGAAGCTATGGCTTCGGCTTCTTCAATGGCAGCGAGCAGGGTTTTATTAAAGCGCGCCCGATTGCCGATCACGCGCAAATTAACGCCCTCATCTTTTAACTCGCGGGCTTCTTTTTTTAGGTAGGTAAAAAACAACCCCATCAGCGCATCCACCTCCACCGGTGGGCGACGCCAATTTTCGGAGCTAAAGGCAAATAGGGTTAGAGTGCTTACGCCCCGCGCCCTTGCGGCCGCCAATACATCGCGAATACGCTCAACCCCCGCTTTATGGCCAGCAATACCCTGCCGTCCTTCGCGCTTGGCCCAGCGATTATTGCCATCCATGATAATGGCAATATGATTTAACCCTTCACGACTCAATGATTACCTGCCTTTTACTCACATAGTTCACAGCCTGGATTGATCAAGTCGCAGCGACCGGCTCAAAACAGATGGCACGCTGATGCAGCCACAAAAATTTAACGATGGGTATAACGGCCTTGGAACAACAAAAAGCCTTTTGCCGCAATCAATGCGGCAAAAGGCTTAGGGCCTAATTAAATTTCCATTAATTCTTTTTCTTTAACCGCTAAGGTTGCTTCCACTTCCGCTACGTATTTATCGGTCAATTTTTGAATTTCTTCCTGGGCGCGGCGCTCATCGTCTTCGCTGATGGCTTTATCTTTTAACAAATCTTTAAAGTGGCCGTTGGCATCGCGGCGAATATTGCGAATAGCCACCTTAGCCGCCTCGGCTTCACCCTTGGCCTGCTTGATATAACCCTTGCGCGTTTCTTGGGTCAACGCAGGCATCGGCAGGCGAATTAATTCGCCCATGGTGGACGGGTTTAAGCCCAAATCCGATTTTAAAATGGCTTTTTCTATGGCCGGCACCATGGCTTTTTCCCAGGGGCTGATGGACAGAGTGCGCGCATCTAATACCGTTACGTTGGCCACTTGAGACAAGGGCATTTCACTGCCGTAATAAGAAACATAAACCGTATCGAGCAAACTGGGGTGGGCGCGGCCCGTGCGAATTTTATTGAAGGTCACACTCAAGCCTTCAACGGTTTTTTTCATGCGCTCGCCAGCGTCTTTTTTAATGTCATTAATCATAAATTAGGCCTCTTCAATTAATGTACCTTCATCCTGCCCCACCACTATATTCAGTAGAGCACCGACTTTATCCATTTTAAAAACCCGCACCGGCATTTTGTGTTCTTGGCACAGACAAATCGCCGTTAAATCCATTACACCCAAACGCTCAGCCAAAGCCTGATCGTAACTTAAACGCTCATAACGCGTCGCAGTGGGATCTTTCATAGGGTCGGCGGTGTAGACGCCGTCCACTTTGGTGGCCTTTAAAACAATTTCCGCTTCCACTTCAATACCGCGCAAACAGGCGGCAGAATCAGTAGTGAAAAATGGGTTGCCCGTACCGGCGGAGAAAATAACCACTTCGCCATTTTCCAGCAAGCGGATCGCGCGGCGGCGGTCGTAGTGCTCCACCACGCCACTCATGGGAATGGCCGACATCACTGTGCAGGCAATATTGGAGCGCTCCAGCGCATCGCGCAGCGCCAGGGAATTCATCACCGTAGCCAGCATCCCCATGTGGTCGCCGGTAACGCGATCAAGGCCTGCCTTGTTAAGCGCCGCGCCGCGAAATAAATTGCCGCCGCCCACCACCAAGCCCACTTGCACACCAATACCCACCAGCTGGCCAATTTCCAAAGCCATTTTATTGAGCACTTTAGGGTCGATGCCGAAGCCCTCATCGCCCATTAATTGCTCGCCGCTGAGTTTTAACAAAATACGTTTGTATTTGCGATCACGCATAGTGGCCATAGAAAATTCCCCTTGAGGTGTCGAACATTTTGCGCAAACAGCCGAACCACTCAGCCACTTGCGCAAAAGATTTAACAAAAAACCTTAATAATAAAAAGGCGGGAACAACCCGCCTTTTTTGTTTGGCTTGCCTGGGGCAATTAACCCTTTGAAGCCTGAACTTGTGCAGCCACTTCGGCGGCGAAGTCGGTGGTTTCTTTTTCGATACCCTCACCCACTTCAAAACGCACAAAACGCACAACCTTAGCACCGGCTTTTTTCACCAGGTTGCCAACAGTGACTTCTGGATCTTTAACGAAGGGCTGTTCAACCAGGCTTACTTCTTTTAAGAATTTGCTGATGCGGCCGCCCATCATTTTCTCAACGATTTCAGCTGGCTTGCCGGCCATATCAGGCTGAGCGCGGATAATTTCTTTTTCTTTTTCAATTATCTCAGCGCCCATGTCATCTGGATTAACCACTTGCGGGCTAGACGCGGCTACGTGCATGGCAACGTCTTTGGCCAACTCGGCGCTGCCGCCGGCTAATTCAACCAATACAGCGATGCGGTTGTTGCTGTGTACATAGGCACCTACAACGGCACCAGCGCTGCCAACAATAGTGGCGCGACGCACAGAAATGTTCTCACCCACTTTTTGCACCAGGGCTTGACGGGCGGTTTCTAAATCGCCATCCATCAGGGCTGCGATGTCGGTTTGTTTGCCTTCAAAGGCTTTAGTTAAAACGCTGTTAGCAAAATTTAAGAAGTTTTCATCGCGAGCAACGAAGTCGGTTTCGCTGTTCACTTCCAATACTAAACCGCTGCTGTTATCGGCAGCGACTTTAATGGCAACAATACCCTCTGCAGCTGTGCGGCCCGCTTTTTTCGCCGCTTTCAAGCCGCTTACTTTACGCAGGTTTTCAATTGCTAATTCGATGTCGCCGCCGCTGGCTTCTAAGGCTTTTTTACATTCCATCATGCCAAGGCCGGTGCGCTCACGCAGCTCTTTAACCACATTGGTTGAAATACTCATAACTATAATCCTCTAAAAAATCGCTTATTTGATCGCCGTGCCTTCGCTTTAAAAGGCCTTACCTATTAACAAACTACTCGTAACAAAAAGGGGGCATGCCCCCTTTTGTGTACTGCCTATGTGCCAAGTGCGGGCGATTAGGCTTGATCGGCGGATTCGTCAGTGACTTCGACAAATTCGTTTTTGCCAGCCGAACCTTCGATGCAGGCGTCCGCCATAGCGGCTACATACAATTTGATGGCGCGGATGGCGTCGTCGTTACCTGGAATGATGATGTCGATGCCGTCTGGGTTGGAATTGGTATCCACGATACCGATCACTTTGATACCCAGTTTGTTGGCTTCTTGTACAGCGATGCGCTCGTGATCGACGTCGATGACAAACAGTGCATCGGGCAGGCCGCCCATGTCTTTAATACCACCGATAGAAGACTCCAGCTTCAGCATGTCGCGTGAGCGCATCAGGGCTTCTTTTTTGGTGAGTTTTTCAAAAGTGCCGTCTTTGCTTTGAGTTTCTAGGTCGCGCAAGCGGCGAATAGAGGCGCGGATAGTTTTGTAGTTGGTGAGCATGCCACCTAACCAGCGCTGGCTTACAAACGGCATACCGGCGCGGCGCGCTTGTTCAGCGATGGTTTTTTGTGCGGCGCGTTTGGTGCCGACAAAAAGAATTTTTTTCTTTTGTGCCGCCATTTGTTTAACAGTCTCTAAAGCGCTGTTAAAGGCAGGCACGGTTTGTTCGAGGTTAATGATGTGAATTTTGCTGCGCGCGCCGAAAATGTACTTGCCCATTTTGGGGTTCCAGTAACGGGTTTGGTGACCGAAGTGGACACCGGCTTGGAGCATTTCACGCATGGAAACGGTTGGCATGATAAAAGTACCTTAATAAGTTTGGGTTAAGCCTCCACAAACCCCAGCGTTCAACCCTCAAGGGGCACCCAGAACGCGTGTGACGGAATGTGTGTGACATAATGGATGACCTGCCCGATTGGCAGGGCGCGCTTTATACCACAGCACCCCCTAAATTTAAAGGCCTGAGGCTCTGATGGAGTTCCTGTATCTTGCGCTCTTGAGCTTCGCCGCTGGCAGCCTGCTGCCCCTGCCCTCAGAAGCCCTGCTCATCCCTCTATTAAAGGCAGGCCACAACCCCTGGCTGTTGGTGGCTACCGCCAGTATCGCCAATAGCCTGGGCGCCCTCACCAATACACTGCTGGGGCGTTATGTTCGAACGCTGTCCCACAAGCGCTGGTTTTACTTTAACGCCGAACAAATTAGCCGGGCGGAAGCCTATTTCCGCCGCTATGGATTAGCCTGCTTGCTCTTCACTTGGCTGCCAGTAGCGGGGGATTTGTTTGCCCTGGCGGCAGGTATTATGCGTGTGCCCTGGCGGCTGAGCATTGTGTTAATCGGCCTGGGCAAAAGCCTGCGCTACGGCTGTGTTGCCTATTTTGTGCTGCACAGTGATACCGCAATCAGCGCTCTTAGGCTTATGTTCGCGGGCGACTTCGCCTAGACTTGCCGTCTCTTTTACTTACCTGCCGCCCCCATGAGCCTGTTGCCTACTTCTGATCGCCAAGTACTCAGCGTCAGCCAATTAAATGGCCAGGTGCGGCAACTGCTGGAATCCCTCCCTCTACTCTGGGTGGAGGGAGAGATCAGCAATCTCTCGCGGCCCTCCTCCGGCCACTGGTACTTCACGCTCAAAGACGCCAACGCGCAAATTCGCTGCGCCATGTTTAAAAACCGCAATATGGCGGTGCGCTGCGCAGTGAAAGATGGCGACAAGGTTGTGGTGCGCGCCAAGGTGAGCCTGTACGAGGGGCGCGGCGACTACCAATTAATTGTCGAGCACCTGGAGCCTGCTGGTCTTGGCGATCTGCAGCAGCAGTTTGAGCAACTGAAGCTGCGCCTGGCCGCCGAGGGCCTGTTTGATGAGCAACACAAACAGGAGCTGCCCTACCTGCCCGCCCGCATCGCCGTGATCACCTCCCCCACTGGCGCCGCCGTGCGCGATGTCATTCAGGTGCTGAAAAAACGCATGCCCTACTGCGCGGTGCTGGTGGTACCGGTGGCCGTGCAGGGCGCAGGTGCCGCCGGGCAAATTGCCGCTGCGATTGAACGGGTGAATCGCGAGGCGCTGGCCGAGGTGATAATCCTCGGGCGCGGCGGCGGCAGCCTGGAGGACCTGTGGGCCTTTAACGAAGAACCCGTGGCGAGGGCCATCTTTGCCAGCCGCATTCCGATTATCAGCGCCGTAGGCCACGAAACCGATGTCACCATCAGCGATTTTGTCGCCGACCAGCGCGCGCCGACGCCATCCGCCGCAGCCGCCCACGCCGTGCCCGACAGCGCCGAGCTCGTCAGTTATGTGCAGGGCCTGGCGCTTAATCTCTGCCAGCAAATACAACAGCAGCTCAAATCACTGCAGCAGCGCCTGCAATTGGCCAGCGGGCGCCTGCAAAACCCACGCAGGCAACTGTTGCTGCGCCAGCAGCACATAGACCTGCTCAACCTGCGGCTGCAGACCCTGCTGCGCCAACAGCTGCACAGCTGCACCCAGCGCCACCAGCAGATGCAACACCGCTTGGTGCAGCAATCGCCACTGAACCGGCTGGCCCTGCACCGCCAGCGGCGCCAGAGCCTGCAAGAGCGCCTGCAGCGCGCGCTCCTAGCGGCGCTGACGGCTAAACGCCAACAGCTTCAACAGGCCGCCAGCCTACTCAACAATCTAAGCCCCATGCCCACCTTAGAGCGCGGTTACAGTATTTGCCTCACCCAAGAAGGCACGCTGATCCGCACACAACAGGATATTCCCCAACAGCCCTTCCGGTTGCGCCTGCGCGATGGCGAGACCTGGGTGGCCAAGTTGCCCACAGCCCCATAACGCCGCCGGTCGCCCTCGGCAAACTCACTTTGATGGGTGCCGATTCTTGGGCTTAACTTGATATACACCGCAAGCGCGCAACGGATTTATTTCCTGGGGACATTATGCAAGCGTTAATTGCCATCTTTGACCAGTTCAACGTCAACAAAAAACTCTCCATATTCTTTGGTTTGCTCTTGGGTGTACTGCTAATTCAAGCCGGGCTCAGCCTTACGCTGTTAAACAGTGTCGGCCAACACGGCTTAATCGCCGCGAAGGAATTAGCACCGCAAACGGAAAGCGCGATTTTAATGGAATATTTAGTAGCCGAAGCGCACCGCACCACCGAGGAAACCATGAGCGGCGTGCCCGGTGCCGAAAAAGAAACCGCCGATTTCCTAACAACGGCGCGCTGGTATGCAAACGCTTTGTTAAAGGGTGGCAGCCGCGATGGGCTGGATATTATCGCCACCCAAAATCCAGCAGTTATCCAGAAGTTTGAGGAGGTGGGCCGGCAGATAGATCGCTTTGAGCGCGTCGGCCTACAGCGTATGGAACACGCGAAAAATAAACTCAGTGCAGGCGGCGATACCGATGCACGCTTTGACGAAAGCTTTGAGCGCTTAATTGCCAGCCTGGATGATTGGCAGGCGCGGGCCGGTAAAGCACTCACACCGGAAGCCGCCGTCGCCATTGGCGATATGAAATATTTCATCACCGCAGGGCATTTGTATTTAGAAGAGCTGCTCAGCGGCGACGCAACCAACACCCTTGAGGGCGTGCAGGAGCGCCTCAATACCGCCCTCGACCGCCTGAATGTGCTGTCCAAAACCGGCATTGCCGATACCAGCCTACTGAAGAAAAACCTCAAAGAATTCGCCGCCTTTGCCGCCACCCGCTACCAAAATCAAACCGCACACACCAACAAAGCCAACGAATTAGAAGCCATTTTTGACGAGGCTTACACCAGTTATATAGTCAACGCCAAACAGGCCCAAGCACTAACCGAACAGGGCATCACACAGAACATAAACTCCCTCAATGCCCAAACCCGCGCCGCCATTTGGGTCAGCTGCGTATGCCTGGCCTTTGGCGTAGCGCTGGTTTTGCTCGCCGTATTGCTCGGCCGCCGGACCATTTCCGGCCCGCTTGTGCGGGTTGAACAACAGGTGAGCCAGCTGGCCTCAGGGCTGCGGAATTTAAACTCGCCCATCGAGGGGCAAGCGCGCCAGGACGAAATTGGCGGCGTTGCCAAGGCCGCCGACCGCTTTCGCAAATCCATTATTGATAAACAAATTGCCGATGCCAAAGCCGCCGAAGAGCGCCGTTTAATCGAAGCGAAATTAGCCCAAGAAGAAGCTCTGCGGGCAGAAGAAAGCCGCCAGCGCGAAGAGGAAAGCCGCCGCCAAGCCGCCGCCCAGCGCGAGGCCGAAGCAGCCGCCCGCAGCCGCGCTGAGCGGGAAGAAAACGCCCGCAAAGAACAGGCCCGCAGCCTCGAAGAGGCCCGCCTGCGCGCCGAGCAACAAGCCGAAGCCGAGCGCGCAGCGCAAGCCGCTGCCGAGCGGCAAGCCGCCCAAGCGCGTGAAGAGGCCGCCCGCATGGCGGCTGAAGAGGCCCTCGCCAGCAGCGTTAACCACTTTGCCACCGCCATCGCTGAGGGCCGCTTATCCGAGCGCGTCGCCAACTCCGGCGGTACGGGCGCCCGCGCCCGCATGGAACAGAGCCTCAACACCATGGCCTCTACCCTGGAGACCGTATTAAACGACCTCGCCAAGGGCACCAATGCCCTCGCCCAAGGCAATTTATCGCAAACCCTCACTACGCCTTTTTTAGGTGTGTTTGAACAACTGCGGCAGGATTTTAATAACAGCTGTAAAAATCTCTCCGCCTTAGTAACCAATATTCACCACAGCGCCGAAGCAGTGGCGTCCGGCAGCGGAGAAATTAGCGTGAGCAATGAAAACTTAAGCCAGCGAATTGAAGAACAGGCCTCCTCCGTCGAGCAAATTGCCCGCACCGTGGATGAATTAGTCGATCAAATTAAACAGGCCACAGAAAACGCCGAACACACTAGCCAAGTGGCTATAGCGGCCAATCAAAAAGCCAGCGACGGCAATATTATTTTGCAAAATACTATTAAGGCCATGGGACAGATTGAAATTTCCTCGCGCAAAATCGGCGAAATTATTGGCGTGATAGATGAAATTGCATTTCAAACGAATTTATTGGCTTTAAATGCAGCGGTGGAAGCGGCGCGCGCTGGCGAACAGGGCCGAGGTTTTGCTGTTGTAGCAGGCGAGGTGCGCAATTTGGCGCAGCGCTCGGCGGACTCTGCGCGGCAGATTAAATCCTTGATTGGCGACAGTTTAGAAAAAGTCAGCAACGGCTCGGTATTGGTGACCCAAACGGCTAAATCCATCGAAGAATTAAGCGGATTAATTCAATCCTCACAAAGTGCCATGAGCAAAATTTCCCACAGTGCCCGCGAGCAATATAGAGGTGTAGAAGAAATTCGCCGCAGCATTGCACAGATTGAAACCATCACCCAACAAAACGCCGCACTGGTTGAAGAAGCCACCGCCACCAGCGAAGCGCTGGCCGATGAATCCCGTGAGTTACGCACTATGTTTAATCAATTTACCCTGGCAACTGCCAGTTAATGAGTATTGGCCATTAACGCAACCACCTCGCCGCTTTAGCCATAAGGCGGTTGATTAATCCCGCAAAAACACCTGAATTTACCTGTTTTATTCACCCGGCGAGTTAAGTGCCGGGTGATAGGTTTTAGTGCCGTGGGAATAGTTACGGCATAAATTTCACAGCGGCAGCATAAGGCTGCGGCGAGTCCCGCTATTAACCCTAAAACGCACCTGAAGCCGCCGAGGTTTTTCGCTTAAACAAGCGCCGACGCGTTAAACTGGCCACCGCACTTAACAGGCATGAGGTGGTATATGCGGTGGGATAACGAACGGCGCAGCGAAAATGTAGAAGACCAACGCAGTGGGCTATCGCAGCCGCGCGGTGCGCTAGGGGCTGCGCCGCTGTTGCTGCGCCTGCTGCCATTTTTACTGCAAACCCGCATTGGCCGCAGCCTGTTGATTATTGGCGCGCTGGTGTATTTCGGCGGCAAAATGCTGGGCATTGATATAGCGCCTTTGTTACTCGGCGGCACAGTGGCCCCGCAACAGGCGGAACAACTGGCGCCGCAGGCACAAGACCCGCTGGCGGATTTTGTCTCGGTAATTTTAGCCAGCACAGAAGATACCTGGCAGATAATCCTGCAGAAAAATGGCCGCCAGTATCAGAAACCGAAATTGGTGTTATTTCGCGATCAAGTCCGCTCTGCCTGCGGTTTTGCCGACGCGGCCATGGGGCCATTTTATTGTCCGGGTGATCAAAAACTGTATATCGATTTAAGTTTTTACCAACTGATGAAAACCCGCCTGGGTGCGCCGGGCGATTTCGCCCAGGCCTATGTCATCGCCCACGAGGTAGGCCACCATGTGCAATATTTGCTGGGTATTAATGCACAAGTCGCCAAACGCTCGGCTGGATTAACCGAGATTGAGCGCAATCGCCTGTCGGTAAAACAAGAATTACAAGCGGATTGTTTCGCGGGCATTTGGGGTTTTTACGCTAAACAACGCGGTAATTTTTTAGAAACCGGCGATTTAGAAGAGGCCCTTACCGCCGCTAGCGCCATAGGCGATGATCATTTGCAAGCCGCCGCTGGCCGTCCCGTGCGCCCAGAATCCTTCACCCACGGCAGCGCTAAAGAGCGAGTGTTTTGGTTTAACAAAGGATTTAATGAAGGCTCTTTAGCAAGCTGTAACACCTTTGCCAGCGCGAATTAATGCGCGTTTTACACTGAGAGCCTTCACCCCAAGCGGAAAAAGCAGCAGGGCGAGCCGCTGAATAATTTATTAACCGGACGACCAATATAGATCGTGATTTATTTTGTCGTCGCCCCGCTAAAACGCACGAAAATACGTGTATCTACTTGTTTTAGCGGGGCTCGCGGCTCAGGCCGCGCCTGTTAACCTGGCTAACCCGACACAAAAACCCGCCGGGTTAATAGTATTTCACCAAGCATTTATGGGCGTCGGCGTAAATTCACTTTTGTAACACAGTATTTTGCCAAGAATACTAATTGCGAAATTCCTTACAACGACGCTTGTGCAAGCGTTTTTGACAAACTCTTAACAAAACTCTTAACTGCCACCCACACACAATACCTAGCCATGAATACAAATCATTAACATTCCTAAAAGACAGTTCAGCCATTAAATTCACCCGCAAATAATCCATTTTGGTAATGTTTAATCCGCACTTAAGGTTTTACACTTAGGCTTGTCTAAACCCACTGCATAAAGGGCACTTCATGCGCATTACACTTTTATTCATTGCACTGGCCAGCCTAACGCTGAGCGGTTGCAGTCAGCTCGGGGTTAAATCCTACGAGCGGGGCCTGCTGGCCAAAGAATCCATGTTGCTCACCTCCGACCCATTAGAAGCGGGCCTGGATGAGCATATTTATTTCAGTAAAGAAGCCAGCAGCGGTGGTCGCGGCTTTGGCGGAGGTGGCTGCGGATGCAACTAACTAAACCTGGCACTATTGCGCAGGCACTTGCCGGTGCAACCTGCGCCCTACTGGGCCTGAGCGCTCACGCTGGCGAACCCGGCAGTTGGGATTTTGATACCGCCGTGTTGTATTACGGTGAAGACAATGGCCGCGTCCAAGCCCTTGAGCCGGTAATAGCCGCCACGCGCTATTTCGCCGACGAGCGTCAACTGGGCGTCAAACTCACCATCGACTCCCTTACCGGCGCCTCCCCCAACGGCGCCACCCCGTCCGATCAACCGCAAACCTTCACCCGCCCCAGCGGCAAGGGCAGCTACACCATCGCCCCTGGCGAGGCGCCCCTGGATGACACCTTCAAGGACACACGCGGCGCCCTCAACCTAAATTGGTCGTCACCGATCAACAGTGATTGGCGCTACAGCACAGGTTTTAATGTGTCCGCCGAGCACGATTATTTCAGCGCGGGCCTGAACGGTTCGATTACCCGTTATTTAAACGAAAAAAATACCGAGCTGACCCTGGGTTTAGCGGCTGCCAGTGATTCGGTGAAACCCGTCGGCGGCGCCCCCAAAGGCTTGGTGCGCGTCACCAATCCGGGCAGTGCCAACTTCTGGCCCACGTTCGACAGCACTCGCCAGGGCGATAGCGACAGCAAAACGCTGACCGATGTATTGCTGGGTGTGACGCAAGTGATTAACAAGCGCACCATCATGCAATTTAATTACTCCCTCAGCACCAGCAGCGGCTACCTGACGGACCCCTACAAATTGCTCAGCGTGATCGACGCCACCAGCGGTAAAAACGCCGTGGATGGCTCAGGTGCGCCTATTTATGTCTATGAGCAGCGGCCCGATTCCCGCACCAAACATGCGTTTTTCTGGCAGACCAAATACATGCTGGAGCGCGGCGATGTAATCGACGGTTCCTACCGCTTTATGACCGATGACTGGGGCGTTACCTCCCACACCATCGATCTTAAGTACCACTGGCAGCTGGACCACGCCTATATTGAGCCGCATCTGCGTTATTACATGCAGTCGGAAGCGGATTTCTACCACCGCTACGCCCTGAGCACCGATTACGACAGCGCCACACAAACGCTGAAATTAAGCGATGCCAGTGCGGATTACCGCCTGGGCGATTTAACCGGCACCACTATTGGCGTTAAATATGCACGGCAATTTAACCAGCAAGAGTTCTCCGTGCGCGCCGAGTATTTCCTGCAAAGTAATTCCGGCGATAAAGGCATAGGGGCATTGGCCAATCAGGAGTTGTACCCCGATACCAATGCGGTGATGTTCACCCTGGGTTATTCGTTCTAAAGCGCCCTCAAGTGGCTCGGCCTATTGCCGGGCCACTTGCCCTGCCAAGCAAAATACATCCGCTCATGCCCCTAGTTGTATGGCTGCGCTGAACAGCTGCCTATACTCCGCCCGCTGCGCCTTCGCGCAGCGGGCTTTCCTTTTTCTCACACAGGCAAACGATGCGGCGCCATGATTAGACTCAGCCTTGCAGCCTCCCAAAATCCGCTTAATCACCCCGCGCCGGAACTCACCCAGCAGTCTGATCAGCTCTGGCAGCTGAGTTTTAACGCCATGGCCAGCCCCTGTGAAGTCTTATTCGATGCTCCCCAACTGCCCAAGCCTCACCTGGTGGCCCTCTGCGAGCAACTCGTGGGCGAAACCTGGCGCATCGAACACAAATTCAGCCGCTACCAAACGGGCAATATTATTCATCAGATCAATCACGCCCAAGGCCAGCCGGTTTTACTGGATACTGAAACCCAACACCTCATTGCCTTTGCCGATACTTGTTTTCAGCTCAGCGGCGGCTTATTTGATATTACCTCGGGAATTTTACGGCGCATCTGGAACTTTAAAGGCGGCCAAACCATTCCCACACCCGAGCAGATCCAAGCGCTGCTGCCCCTCATTGGCTGGCAAAAATGTACCTGGCAGGCGCCTTATCTACGGCTGCCGGCGGGAGCGGAAATTGATTTGGGCGGCATAGGCAAAGAATACGCAGCCGACAAAGCGCTGCTGTTACTCACCCAGGCAACCCAAGGGCAAACGGCGGCGTTTTTAGTCAATTTCGGTGGCGACATAGCTGCCAGCGGCCCGCGCTCTAACGGCAGTCACTGGCAGGTGGGCCTGGCGCACGGGGATCAGGTGCGCAACATTCCCTTAGTCACCGGCGGGATCGCCACCAGCGGCGACAGCCATAGGTTTATCTGGCACAACGGCGTCAAACTGAGCCACATCCTAAATCCGCTCACCGGTTGGCCTGTCAGCGGCGGCCCCTCCACCGCCACCGTATTCGCCCAAAGCTGCACCCAGGCGGGCATGTTGGCAACCTTTGCACTCTTACACGGCAGTGCTGCCGAGGATTTTTTACAGCAGCAAGGCTGCAGCTATATCCTCACCTAACCCCCTTCGGCAGCTGGGCGTCGCCAGCAACCCCATGCCCCCTCACAACAAGCGCCCCTTCTGCACGCTTAATTGATTGACCTAAAAACCAGTGCGGCCGGGTTTTATAAGCGTCTTCGTTAAGCTCCGGCTAGGCCACAAAATATGGGTGCTTTTTGCAAACAGTGGGGAATCCCCTAGGCTGAGCCAAATGTTTGCCAAAAGACCTTCAGATGTCAGCCCTAAGCAGCCGCAGTAGGCTTAACCGAGGCTCTAGCTTTAGGGTTATTGACTGCTGCAGGCTGGCGGATAAAGGCTAGGCTTAAATGATGCTTTTGCGATGAAGAATTCGGCTGTGTTATTTTCCCGGCGAATACCAAACCACCAGACGGCGCGCAAGCCTGCCGCGCTATGAATAACAAGAATAAAGACATGAGGACTAGACACCATGCGGTTGATTAAATGGACCATCCTTCTGGGCATAGTGGCCGGGGTTTTCTGGGCGGCAGTGCCCTGGGGCCTGCGCTGGTATCTCAATAAACAGCTAACCCAGTTGGGCCTTGAGAGCCGCTTGCGCGACCTGTCCATCAACTATGTGGCGGGGGAATTTATTCTGCGCAGCTGGGAAGTGCGCCGCCAGGGTGAGCTAGTCTTGCGGGCCGAGCAGCTGCGCCTCAGCCCAGATTTAGCCGCCTGGCGAGAAGGCCGTTTAGTGCTGCGCAAACTGGTCGCTCAAAGCCTGCGCCTGAATTGGCAGAGCGCCGGCAAAGGCGTCACCATCGCTGGCCAGCCCGCCGCCCAGTGGCAAAACCTACTCAAGCTGGAGCGGGGCGCGCAATTAAACTCCGCCACCCTAGACAATGCCGAGCTCTGCCAAAGCGGCGGCGGTGCCGATCAATGCTGGGTCATAGGCCAGGGCCAGGGCAGTGATTTAGTCTGGCGCTGGGATCGAGCAGGCTGGCAACTGGCCAGCCGCTCAACCCTAGTACTGAGCAAAACCCATCTGCAAAACCAGCAGGCCAATTTAGCGGTGTTTTTGCTGGAGACCTCGCAGATGCGGGATTTTGTCTTTAGTAACGACTGGTCGCGTATCGGCCAATGGCAAATCAATGGCGTGCATCTGGTTGAGCGCAGTCTCGATGAACAAAAAAATGTCGAAAACGCCTATCAAACCCAAGCCGCTTCGGTTCTTATCAACGATCTCGGCTACAAAACCGGCCAGTCCACCCAGCTGCATATAGGCCAGCTGGACATCACACGGCTGCGCCAAACCCTGCACCAAAACCGCGAGCAGGTGATGCTGGCCACCGCTCAATTGCGCAAATTTTTGCCCGTTACCGAGCAGTTTTTTAACCCTGCAACTCCGCTCACTCTGGCCATCGACAAAACCCACATAGTGGACGGCGCAGTGGCCTGGCGAGATGACAGCGTAACGCCCGCCGTCACCGAATCCCTAGTCGGGCTGAACGGCGAGCTGGGCAGCCTCAACAGCCTTAAACCCAATGATCCCACCAGCCTCACCCTAGTCACCAAACTCGGCCAGCGCAGTGAATTTCAACTGCGCGGCCAGATTCGCCCCTTCCAAACGCCCACATCCTTCGACCTGCAAGGAGACATGCGCAGTATCAAGCTGGCCAACTACGCCAGCTACTTCGCTGCGCTCTATCAGGAGAGCCCCAAAAACGGCGAGCTGGACGGCAGCATCACCCTGAGCAGTGCCGCCGATCAATTTAAGCTGGAAGGCAATATCATACTGACCGAGCTGCGCACCCAGGGAGAAGGCAATTTATCGCGTCAAGGGCAGGATATAACCCTGGGCCGGGCCTTCGAGCGCCTGCGCGGCGAAAGCCAGCAGGTAACGGTGAACTGGCGCTTTGCAACGGATCTCAGCACCGAAAAAGACCCGCTCAAAACCGCCCTGGCGAAGAGCTTTAAAAACACGCTGCTGCGCATGTCGCAAAACGATTGGCGCTCGGCGGGGGTGACTAACTTAGCGGGCTTGGGCAGCAACCCAGAGGGGCCACTGAGTTTTGACCCCTTTCGCTACAGCCCCCACGAGCGGGAGCTGTCACCGGATCAGGAGCGCCGCTTAAAAGACCTGGCTACCCTGGTCAATCGCCGCCCCAAAGAAAAACTCAAGTTGTGCGCCATAGCCACCTCGGTTGAATGGTCGGCGCTGTACAACCACGGCGCCCCTTTGGCTGCGGGCAGCCTGGTTGCAGACGATCAGCTGCAATACCTCATCGACCTGTCAGCTGCGCGGGTACGCAGCATCAAAATGCAACTGGGGGAGCTGGGGATCAGTAACCAACGCTTTATTAGCTGCGAACCCAAGGTGGAGATGGGCGCTAAGATCATGTCCTACGTCAGCGTTGAAATGCTCTAGCGCACCTGTGATAGAACCAAAAGCGCCGCCAAGCACGAACTAAGCCTTGGATTTGGCGGCGCTGCGCGCCATCCACCACTCCTCCAGGCCAATTAACAAAAAGGCCAGCAGCAGCGGCAGCAGAAAATACACTCCGCGAAACACCAGTAGCGCTGCCGTCAAGGCCTCGGGGCCTACATCCTTACCGATGCACAAAAGCATCAGCGCTTCAAAAACCCCCAGACCGCCCGGCACATGGCTGAGCACGCCGAGGGTTATGGCGATGGCAAAAAACACAATAAACAGCTCAAAGCCTACGGAGCCCTGCGGCAGCAAGATCCACAACGCGAACCCAGAAGCGACTATGTCCAGGCAAGAAACCGCCAGCTGGAGGGATAAAAAGCGGTGGCCGGGGTGAAGGGGTAGCTCCTTACCCAACAGTTTAAGGCCCTGCAGCCGATGGCCGAAAAAGCCCCAGAGCCCAAGGCTGGCCAGAAATACCGCCGCCAAAATCTGCAGTAAAACACCCGGCAGGTGTATGACTTCCTCGACTTTATCGCTCTGCCAGAGAATCCCCATAGCGCCCAACACACCAATACCCAAGCCAAAGCTCAGAGCATTTATCACTATGGCCCGCGTCACCTGCCCCGCACTCGCCCCCTCCGCCATGTAATGACGCATGCGCAGCGCGCCGCCCGTGAGCATACCCGCCCCCAGGCTGTTGCCGAGGGCATAGGCCATGAAAGCTGTTTTAGCAGTTTTTTTAGCGGGAATTTTTGCCCCTACCAAACGCAGGCTGCCAAAGTCATAACCCATCAGGGCGACATAACTTACCGCAGTGGCAAGCAGGGCCAATAGCAGCGCCTGGGGGGGCGTATCTTGAATCGACAACCAGACTTGGTTTAAATCGAGTTTTTTGAGCAGTTTGGCCACCCCCTCATACACCAGGGCGGCAAGGGCGAGCGCTATCAATGGGTAGAGCCAGTGCCGAGCCGCTTTAAGCCAACGCTGCAAGGATGCCAGTATGTTCATTGAGACCCGCGCATAAAACCGATTCACAAAGGCGCAATGCCTAAAAAAAAGCCCTCGCAAAGAGGGCTTTAAAGATATGGCGCACCCGGAGAGATTCGAACTCCCGACCAAGTGGTTCGAAGCCACCTACTCTATCCAGCTGAGCTACGGGTGCGTAAGGCCGCGAAGTATGGCGGGAAAATCGGATTTGGGCAAAACTTTTTTACGAACAAAACCAATCCTGTAGGCGCGCGCGCCGGAACCTAAGCGCGCATTGCCAGGCGCTAGGAACACGTCGATTAATTCTAGATTTTGCCCATTTGCGGCCGCAACAAACCAAGAGAAACGCTAAAAAAACAAGCGATGAGAGGCTACTTAGACGGCCGCGCCGCAAGCAGCGCTGCGGATTAATAATCGCGCAGATAAATCAGCCTGGTGACACGATTAACCCGGCGGGTTTTTACAAGAGCGGCATGGATGCTGCGCCAAAGGCGCAGGCCAGGCCACAACGGAGAAATAGATGAATTTTTTGTTTTAGCGAGGCCGCGACACCACAAATAAAGCCAACCTTTTGTCTCGACGGGTAAATAAGCGAAGGGCAACTCACCAACACCCATCAATCAAGCAAGGCGACTCAATAGGCCAAAACAATCAACCTAAAACCCGGCGTTTATTGCGCCGGGCAAGTTAGGCGGAAAACTCAATTGCGGCTTATTAACTAAGCTCGTAACAATCAAGAATATCCCGCACCAAACCACTGCGCACTATATCGCGACGCTCAAATTCGTGGATATAGACATTATCCAAGTGTCCAAGCCGAGCCACCGCATCCGCCAATCCATTAGGGCCTTTAATATCACTTTGTTGGATGTCGCCGTTAATTACCACCTTACAATCCTCACCTATGCGCGTTAAAAACATTTTCATCTGTGATGGTGAAGTGTTTTGCGCTTCATCGAGAATTACAAAGGTTTTGCTATTAAAAGTTTTACCGCGCATAAATGCCAGAGGCGCAGCCACAATGCGGCCATGGCGCAAACAATAATCCACGGTTCCAGCGCCCAAGCGCTCGTTTAAAATATCGCGGAAGGCATCGATATAAACCGAGAATTTCTGATCTAAATCGCCTGGTAAAAAACCCAAGCTTTCACCCGACTCCACTGCCGGGCGCGTTAAAATAATGCGCTCAATGCGGCCGGATTCTAAAGCTTCTGCCGCCAATGCGCCCGCGCAATAACTTTTACCGGTGCCAGCAGGGCCGATACCGAATGTAAGCATGTGGTTATTGATGGCGTTGATGTAGCGTTGCTGGGAGGGAGTTCTGGCGCGGAAGGGTTGAGTAGAGCGAGGAGGGGAGTAGGCGGTTTCGACTTGCTGAGAGCGGGATCTTATTTCGACAATGTTGTCGTCAAGTCTGTTGCGTTTGCGCATTGATTTTGGATGTATGGTTTCGTAACTCGGATCACCGTGATACGTAGGATGATGGCGTCCGGCATGCGATTTTTTACCCATAAATTCATGTCCCCTAGAGGTGAATGTGGTAGTTGTAAAAGCAAAACGTGCCTCGATTTAAGCTGAGCTGTCAGCCCAAATTTGACTCTAAAACCTAACCCTCCTCGCATTATTTAGTTTATAGAAAAACCATCGCAGTATAGCCACCGCCTATTGCAAGCGTATGACACCAACATTTTCCACCGAAACATCCCACTCAACGCAACCTGTTTTAAATTCAGGCGTGGCGCCAACAAATCAACTCCTTCCTTCTGATATTAGGTCGATTCAATGCCGCTTGTCCAATAGATTACGCAATTATTTTTATCCCAAACCATCCACTTAGGTTATAAGCCAAAACGTGCCAGCCACGACAAGCCAAAAGGTGCCGCACTTCGCACAGGCGGAGAAAAGAATAAAAAAGATAGTGGCGTATTTCACCCGCCTAGAGCAGGTCATGCAAGAGAGCGAATTATTAACCCGGCGGGTTTTAGCGTCGGGTTAATAATATAGGCAGGAATGCTGCAACTGCGGTTTAAAGCGCCGCGAGCATAGCTAAAACGAGGAGATCCATCTATCTAGTATCGCCCGCTTGAGCGCAACTGATACACAACGGCAAAACACAACAGATCAGGGCTATCCATTGTGTCGCCGGGTCAATAGATATGCGGCCTTTTTAACGCACTGCATCGCAAGATCGCATGCGCGAGACGAATTCAGGCGCTGCGCAGCATGGAGAAAAGCGTATCTTTAATATGCAAACGCTGCTTTTTTAAATTTTCAACATAAACATCCGATGAAACCTCGGCTCCCTGCTCAATGCGATGAATTTCTTTGTCAGTCGCGTGATACTCGTCAAATAATTTCGCGAAATGGGCGTCCGATAATTTCAAGCGATGAATCGTATCTTTGTATTCAGGCAATTCAAGGGCGAGGCTGTGGTTCTCAATCATATTGGGCTCCTAGGTTAATGTTGCATCCATTGTGCAAACATAACGGAGAGCCTCATTGACACATATCAACGTTTACTTGCTTTGTCATAAGCTAGCGCAGCAAGCAAATGGCCCATTAAAAAAGAGCACAAACCTCTGCGAAAATATCAAGCGATCAAAGGTTGCTAAGCCGGCGGGTTTTAGTGCCGGGTTAATACACTAAGGCTTCACTATTGTTAACAAACAAACCGGCCTGGCGGATTGCGAAATTTAATTAGCGCATTTTAATCCGCGCACCTGCGGGCACAAATCCACACACCTGCACAATACTGCTCGAAATTGCGCGCCATCAACGTACGAGCATCAAATCCACGCAATCCCGAAGGCTTGATATACTAACGATTAAGCGCCGTGACATTTTTTATATTTTGCGTCACTGCCACACCAACAGACTGCATTGCGCTCCCATTTTAATGGCGGTAAAAAATCTCCGTCCAGATACCACCAGCGCCCCTCTTCCAAAACAAAGCGGGAACGCTCGTGCAACTGACCCAGCTTATCCTGCTGTCTATAAAAGGCCGCAAATTCCACGCTATTGCCCTGCGCGGCTATTACATGCAGCGCCAACCACTGGGTATTGGCCAGGCTTTTATTTAATTGCACCAACTCGTCCGCCTGATGGCGACTAGGATGCAAACTCGCCATGAGAAACTCCACCTGTCCCAAGGCAAATGCACTGTAACGGGCGCGCATAAGTTCTTCAGGAGCAGAAACCGTTCGCCCCAGCCAAAAGCGGGCGCAGCAGCTAGACAGCGTCAGTCGGCTGCCGCAGGGGCAACTTAAATCATCATTAGACACACTAAAACCCACCTTACAACTGCCGCTTAAATACCAAAACGATTAGACTTGCGCATTTTGCCATGCATCAGCATTCCTACCATAGCCTGCGCCAAGCACGCCTTGCGCGCGCCACCAAACCCTTCAACGCTCGCGGCGCCCGTTTAGTGCGCTGCGGCGACTGCCTATTGGCCCAAGAGCACTGCATTTGCGCCCAAGCCGTTCCGGCAGGATGCAACGTAGACTGGGTTTTGCTGATGCATGAGGATGAGGTATTAAAACCCACCAACACGGGGCGATTACTCGCCGAACTCTTCCCGTCAACTGCAGTATTTGAATGGGCGCGACTGCAGCCGCCCGAGGGTTTGCTGCGCCTTTTGGCCGATCCCGACCGCCTGTGCCTGCTAGTCTTTCCAGCAGAGACAGCCCTGGCGCCCATTGAGGCGAAGTATCAAGCGCAGCAAAAGAGCCGGCGACTCACGCTAATTCTTTTAGATGGAACTTGGAAACAAGCGCGCAAAATGTTTAATCGCACACCTTGGCTGGCGGGTCTGGCCAGCATTAGCCTGCCGCTACTCAGCGGTCACTATGCTCTGCGCAAAGCCGCCCATGAAGGTTGTCTATCCACTGCGGAGGCGGCGGCCGGCCTTTTGGATTACCTGGACGCTTCCGCCGCACTGGCTCTACGTACTTATTTTGACCAGTTTAATCGCGCGTACCTGCTCAGCCGTGGCCTGCGCCCGACAGAGGATAAGAACAGCCAGCCTGCAACAAGCTGCGCAATTGGGATCAAAAGCCAGTAAATACTCACCCAGATCGATATACTCTGCCGCGCAAGCGACGTTAAGCCAAACCTGCGCAGGCGACTTGTTAGTAACGCTAAGTAAGTCCATCCAAAATGCCAAATGCTTTGCCTTTTATTGACGCGTAAAGGCTTATACTCGCTCCACGATATAAAATTCTCTCCATGGAGACGAGGCATGACTCATCTAGTTGCAAAATCCATCGCTCTGGCCGCATTGAGCGTTGCTATAACCGCCTGCGGTAGTGGTAAAGACGCTAGCGCGAAATCCTCCAACACTAATAACGAACCACAGGTTGTAGACCAGCGCGCGGTGGGAATTACAGAAGACAACCTGGAAACTGTGTTGGCGACTGCGTTTGAAATCACCGCTCAAGCGAGCCCCGGCGGCAATGAGTCGAATAATTACCCTCCCTATGCAGATGGCAACCTCGGTGATGGCCTCGCCAACATCGGCAATGCACAAGCCAACAGCCGTGTAGCCGATACAGCTACCGGTATTGACCTTACCAAGGCCAGTTCACAATGTAATGCAGGTGGCTCAGCCAGCGGAGCATTGGGTCTAGACACCGCCAATTTGGGCGCCAACGGTGGTGTCACTGACTTCTTAAAGCTGTACGTAGATTTCACGTTCAACGAGTGTAAAACCGCTTATCTCTGGTTAAATGGTAAGGCAACTGTGTCCCTCTCCTCACAGTCAGGCATCCTTTCCAATAACAATGACAGTACCCTGCTAATAAAATTGGGTGCTGATATGAAGCGTTTTTACGTAGCGCAGCCAACCAAGAACGGCAAACAAGCTGGTCGCAGCTTGGATATCACCGGTAAAGTTGAGTTTTCTATCTCTAACCCCGAGCGCAAATTTATTCGTGCAGAGCTAAACGGTGTGCCTGGCTCTTCATTGATTTTCCAAGAAAAAGGTAAGACCGATCAGCTGGTACAGCTCAACGAGTTTGAGTCTTATCTGCAATCGAGCATGATGGATGCAAGCTACTCCATTGGCGTCAAGGGCAGCATGCTGAGTATGGGCAAGGCCACCAGCAACAGCAAAAGTCTGCCAACGTCGCGCTTGAAAATTTACACTGAAAAAACCATTACTGGTCAAGGCTTTGCGGTTCCTAGTGATGGTGTTTTAGTGGTCGAAACTGAAAACGAAATAGCTCGTTTTGAAATTCTTAACCAGGTTGATCTTAAATACACCTTGGATAAGAAGAAAGACGGCACTATCGACAAACAAGTTGATACTACCTGGTCTGAGTTTATCAGCGCTAACACCGGTCTAAAATTCGACTAAACACGATACTGCCTCACAAAAATCCATCTTCGGATGGCTTTTTGCGTTTTAGTCCCTTGATTACAAATTGTTACCAAAAATGCCATTACAAAAGCCCTCCTTCAGCGGCATTCTGCACACTTGCCTTTTATTGAGCTTACTGTGTGCTTAATTTAGCTATGCGTTATTTATTACTCTTGCTGCTACTGGGGCAAAGCCTCTTGGTGCAGGCTGGGGCGTCTGCCAATACCTTGTGCCAAGCGCCCTGCTCCACTCATGGCAACTGGGAGCTGAGTGTTGGCCTCGGCCTTGGCCTTAGCACTAACCCCCTCAAAGGCGGCAGTGATATCCCGCTCTTAGTGCGCCCAAAATTGAGCTACTACGGCGAACGGGTATTTCTTGATAATTATGAAGCGGGCGTCATGCTGTGGGAGAGCCCGTCGCAGCAAATTAATTTATTGGTCATGCCCAGTTTGGAGCAGTTGTATTTTCGCCGCTGGCAGTATGCTTCCGGCGGGCTGTCATTGGATCCCGACTTTATCAAGGGTGATGACACACCTGCATCAAGCAATGAGAACCTGCGCCATTTGCATCACCGCCACACCAGTGCCTTAGGTGGTTTTGAATACAACGCCTCTCTCGGCGGTATGTTTGACGGCTTAGAATTTAACTGGCAATTACTAGAAGAGTTTTCCGGCTACCACAATGGTCGCGAGATGCGCCTGGCCATCAGCCGGGATTTTTTAAAGTACTGGCGGGCAAGCTTAGGGGCTAATTTTCAAAGCCGGGCATACGTAGATTATTATTTTGGTGTTACGCCTAGCGAAGCCAACCACATCTTTGGCGCCTATACCCCTCAACGCGGCGGCTGGTCCAAGCTTGTGCGGGTCGAATATTTAAAACCTCTCAATCAGCACTTTGCCATCAAGGGCAGCGCCGCGTTAAAGGTGTTTTCATCGGAAATAGCCGCCAGCCCCCTGCTGGAAGAATCCTCGGTATACAGCGTATTTTTGGGAGGTGTTTATTATTTTTAAACACCTCTTAATGCGCACCGGTCTCGCCACGCTGAGCGTTTTGGGTTTATCCACGGACGCACTTGCGCTGGAGCGCACCATCGAACTAACACTCACACCGCGCCTATGTGTGCTGGGTGAGGCGGAGCAGGAGTGTAGCGGCACGGTCACTGTACGCTGGCAGGCGGCGGCGGCAATTAATACCTGTTTGTTTCAAGAAGGGCTTGAGCAACCGCTGCATTGTTGGCAGCAAACTGCCTTAGGCGAATACACCCTTGCCCCCAAAGCCAATCGCAGTGTGCGATTTTATTTAGCGGCCGACGGCGCCGTTTTAGCAGATGGCCAATTCCAGGTGTTGCAGCAACAAAACGCTCGTCGCAAGCGGCGCAATCCATGGAGTTTTTATTAATGAATAGTGATGACGCCTGCCAAATATTATTAGTCGAAGATGATCTGCGCCTGGCCAATTTAATTGCCGAGTATTTAACGGGGCAGGGTTATAAGGTGCATGTTGAAACCTCCGGGCTCAAGGTTGCGCGTATGACAGCCGATATTTGCCCGGATTTAATTATTCTCGATATTGGTTTGCCCGGCAAAAATGGCCTGCAGATTTGCCAGGATATTCGCAGCGATTACCAAGGGCCGATTATGTTTTTAACCGCTCGCACTGACAACGCCGAACAAATTCAGGGCTTGGAATCCGGCGCCGATGATTATGTGTTGAAACCGGTAGAACCCCAACTTTTATTGGCCCGTATCAAAGCCCTCTTGCGCCGCTACGGCAGCGACGCAGGCGCCTCGCAGCAAGAGATAAACCTGGGCAACTTGCACATTAATTTAAAATTGCGTACCGCAAGCCGCTCAGGTGAGGCCATCAATTTATCCAGCCATGAATTTGACCTGCTGGTAACCTTCGCCAAACACGCAGGCCAGGTGTTAAGCCGCGAATATTTATTTAGCCGCGTGTACTCGCGGCCTTATGATGGCTTAGATCGCACCATTGATGTCCGCATCTCTCAGTTGCGTAAAAAATTAGGCGAAACAACGGATGCCGCCCACATCATTAAAACCATTTGGGGGCGCGGCTATATATTGGTAGCCGACGCGCTGTAAACCCATGGGGCGCGTATTTTTTTCCCTGTACGGGTTAATTCTCGCCACCTTAGTCGGTGCTGGTTTTATTCTCGATCAACTGGTCGGCGCCACGGACGAAGACGCCTTACAGCCAGCCGAAATTATTGCCACCGATTTTGCCGCCACACAGATGACGCAATTACCCTTTACCAATGCCGACGGCTGGGTGCTGGAGCGTCTAAGCGGTAGTGATATAACCAACAATCAAACGCTAGACGACTTAAAAAATAAAAAGAGCCTGGCAATTGCCAGCCTGGACAATACCACCAGCATTTATTACCGCGATGTATTTCGTTATTTTTCCGACCAGCAGATTATTCACCTGCGTTATGCCGTCCCCCATCCACCGGAACCCTGGCAGTACCGCGCCATTTTATTGGTAGTGTATTTAATTATTGGCCTGGCAGTTTTTAGCTGGTTATGGCCGTTAATGCGCGATTTGCGCAAGCTGGCCTTGCAAACCCAACAATTGGATTTTGCCGAGGCATTTTGCGGCCTAACCTTAAAAAAATCGTCGCCATTATTTGCTTTATCCGAAGCATTTTGCAGCATGAGCCTGCGCTTGCGCTCGGTGTTGGCCTCTTACAAAGAAATGACTTATGCCGTTTCACACGAGTTGCGTACACCGCTTGCGCGCATGAAATTCGCCCTGACCATGGCCCAAGATCAAATGGCCAGTTGTGAGGTGCCACGCAATGTACAAGAGCAGTGGCAAAGCCTTTGGTTAGACGTGAATGAAATGGATGCGCTGGTCAATCAATTATTAAATTACGCGAGTTTCGAGCAGGAAAATCGCGCCCTACAAGTACAAACGGAAAATATGCATGATTTTTTGGCGGATTTAGTGCAGCGCGTTAACAAAGCCAACCCGCACCTCAGCTTTAGCCTGCTCTGCGATCCCTGCGTGCAGGTGGCGGCAGACTGGCAATTAATGGAGCGGGTAATGCTGAATTTACTGGAAAATGCCGCACGGTTCGCCGCCACGCGTATTGAAGTAAACGCCAGCACGCCGGGGGAATTAATCGTGGTTACGGTCACGGACGATGGCCCTGGTGTGCCGAGCAGTGAACAGGCGCGGGTGTTTGAATCCTTCGTGCGGCTAAGCAACGCGCAAAATTCCAGCAAACGGGGTTTTGGGTTGGGGCTAGCTATAGTGAAACGGCTGATGCGCTGGCATGCAGGGGATGTCACATTGAGTACTGCAGCCTCAGGGGGTGCCTGTTTTACGCTGCACTGGCCCAGGGGTGTGCCCTTACATGAAATTGAGTAACCTCGAAGCCAGATGAAATAGCGTTTTGCTGGGCCTGGCGTGTTAACTTTTATTCAAAAATCCCCTGTTTCACTCCCGATAAACTTCTGTTAACCCGGTGAAGACACACAGATCTCCTTGTTTTAACGGCATTCGCGGCGGCTCAGGCCGCAGGTAATTAACCAGGCACTCAAACCCGCCGAGTTAATACTTCCCCCGGCCTTGGCAATGTCATTCAGTTGAGTCCAGCTCCCTCACCCTAGCCCTCTCCCAAAGGGAGAGGGGACAGTGCGTGCTACCCCCGTAAAGCTCCCTCTCCCTTTAGGACGACGGCATGGATGCAGGACGACCCCATATGGGAGGTGGAATTTCATCGGGAATGAAATCGAGGTAGAGTCACGCTGGGAGCAGTTGCCGAGAGGGTGGGGAGAGGGCAAGAATAGGTGCGGGAAATAGGTCAAAATCCTTAACTTAATGACATTGCCATCCTTGGAAGCGTCCCGCGTTTATACAATCATCCGGCTTTTTAGCAGCCTTTGCCCACCCCGCCGTCGCCTGAGCAATTCAGCCAGCTGTTAAGCCGCAGGATATAACTCATCGGCAATTTGATCCGTGGCTCGCACCAAGGCATCAACAATGCTCGGCTCCATAGACGAATGCCCGGCGTCGCGGATAATCTGCAATTCAGAGCCTGGCCAGGCTTGATGCAAAGCAAAGGCATTATCCAGCGGGCACACCACATCGTAGCGGCCGTGGACAATAATGCCGCGAATATCTTTTAATTTATCGGCGTTAGCAATAATTTGATTCGGTGCGATAAACGCCTGGTTCACAAAATAATGCGCCTCAATACGCGCTAAGGATAAGGCGCGGTGCGGCTCGGCAAAAAAATGCACAATTTCAGGATTGGGCCGCAAAGTGGCGCAGCGGCCCTCCCAGGTTGACCAGGCTTTGGCGCAGGACATTTTGGCTAATTCATTGGCGCCGGTTAAACGCTCGTAATAAGCCTGCATTAAATTACCGCGCTCAGCTTCGGGAATATGGGCAATAAAATCCTCCCAATAATCGGGGAAAATACGGTCGGCGCCCGCCTGATAAAACCAGTGTAAATCCTCGTCTCGGCACAAAAAAATGCCGCGCAATATCATCGCCATCACCCGTTCAGGAAATGCCTGCGCATACAGCAGTGCCAGGGTGGAGCCCCAGGAACCGCCGAATAATACCCAGCGGTCAATCTGCAGATGTTCCCGCAGGGCCTCTATATCGCTGACTAAATGGGCGGTGGTGTTGTTGTGCAGCTCGGCGTGGGGGGTGGAACGGCCGCTGCCGCGCTGATCAAAAACCACTATGCGGTAGCGGGCCGGGTCAAAAAAACGCCGGTCATTGTGGCTGCTGCCCGCACCTGGGCCACCGTGAATAAATAACACCGGTACGCCGTCCGGGTTGCCGCTGACCTCCCAGTAAATACGGTGCAGTTCATCCACTGCCAGCTCACCGGTAGCATCCACCCGCAACTCAGCATAGAGTGTTTTCATTCGTCTCATCTCCCAAAGCGTTAAGTGATTAGCGCACCACCCTATCACAGGCCCCCAACGGACAGTAGGCGCTGCATCAATAATAGAAGCTCTTAACGTCTTAGACGAATGGCGCGGTGTTTTTCACTTACCACCTGCACTGGCCAACCTAGCCTAACGCCTCTCTACCGCAGTCCTTTTGATTAAGCGGATATGGCGCAGGATTAATTGTGCGCATCTAAAGCTCAGCCCCATATGCTGAACAGGCATTTTTGCCGCAATCTGGCTATCACCAGCGAAAAACTCTGCAACCTCCAGCTGCCTGCGCCGCCGCACGACTCACACAATTCTTGCGCAAAAAATGCCGATAAACTCTCGGATTATTCACCCGGCGGGTTTGGTGCCAAGTTAGCAATAATGCGCAGATACAACAAATCCACACAGCGCCCAATGAATAACATAATAAATGCCTATTTTTGTTATTATGCGCCGCCTAAAAATGCTGGCAGATACCGCCCGCTTCGTTTAACACAACAAATGAGATCACTCAAGTGAAAATCACCAACACAGTTTTTGCGAAAAGCTTGCTGAGCTTATTAATCAGTCAAAGTGTATTTGCCGCCGATAATCCTCGCGAAATTGAAGAAATTATTGTCACCGCTACTAAACGTGCGACCAATTTGCAAAATACGCCTTTAGCGGTTTCCGCATTTAGCCAAGAAACCCTATCGGAAAATCACGTCGTTAATTTAAATGATTTACAAGGCATGGTGCCCAGTTTACATATTGCCCAAAACGGCACACAAAATACGCCGATGGTGTATATGCGCGGTGTGGGTTCGTCCGATCAAACCGAAAGCGGCGACCCGGCGGTGGCGTTTCATATTGACGGGATTTATTCGGCGCGCTCCCAAGGTGCTACAGCGCTCATGTACGATTTGGAAGCCAGCGAAATTCTGCGCGGCCCGCAGGGTACTTTATTTGGCCGCAACTCCACGGGCGGGGTGATTAATCTGCACACCGCCAAACCTGCCGATAGTTTTGCCGCCAGTTTTGAACACACGCTCGGCAGTTATGATCGCGCCGCCACCCGCGCTATGCTCAATGTGCCCATCAACCCCAGCTGGGCAGTGCGGTTTGCCGCCGCCACAGACAATGCCGACGGCGTAGTGGATTTTGCGCCCAGCTCGAATTTAGGCGAAAAATACGGCTCCACCGATTTAACATCCTACCGTTTAAGTTCCTTATTTACACCAAATGATGCGCTGCAATGGTTATTAACCTTCGAAAATTTTAACGATAAAGGCACCGGCCATATTCCCACGCTCACCGGCGGCAGTGATCGCAGTGCTTATATTCAAGTGCCGGGCATGAATGATTATGAAGTTAACTCCCTGCGCACGCGCCTGGATTATTCTTTTAATAGCGGCATTATGCTCAGTTACATCGGTGGTTATACAGATTCAACACGAGTTTCCCGCTGGGATCGCAGCTGGCTGCCGGGTAACTATGAATGGGGTGGCTGTATTGAATGTAATCACGATGCCACTCAACATGAAATTCAAGTTAAAAATAGTGATGATGCCGATTGGAAATGGATGCTGGGTTTATTTAATTTTACCGAAAATAACCTAACTCACTTTGACATAGTGCACCCCAACCGCGACACCCGTCCCAGCGGTAATAGCAACCCCATTTATTGGGAGACCTACCGTCAACCGGATCGGGGTTTGGAATCCAACAGTGTTTTTGGCCAAACCACCTACAGCTTTACCCATAGCCTGCGCGGCACCTTAGGCGCGCGTTACACCCAGGATAAACGCTGGGATAAAAGCGGCCGCAATATTAAATGCCCGTCAGACCCTAACGCGGCAACGCCGGGTATTGCCGATAACCGCTTTTTAGCGGCGGCGGGGCAGTGTTGGGTGGACAATATTAATGACACCTCGCCCGACTGGGATAAGGTTACCGGTATGGGGCGGGTAGAATTTGATTTAAATGCCGATGATTTAATTTACGGCTCAGTGGCAACTGGATTTAAATCCGGCACGATTCAAGATGGCGTCCCTTATACTGGCAACACTCCGATGACCCAGAATGACTTAGACTCGATAATTGCTGCGAATAATAAAGCTAACGACACACCCGCTTTTATTAATCCCGAATCAAATATCAATTATGAAATGGGATTTAAAGGCCTATTTTTAAATCAACAATTACAAATTTTCGCCTCCTTATTTTCAACTCGCTATACGGATATGCAAGTCACTAGTCTTGTGGTTACATCAACCCAATCTGAGGTCCTACGTAAAACCAATGCAGGCAAAGCCACAATTAATGGCCTGGAGTTAGAAGCCAACTGGTTGGTTGGCGAGCACGGTCGCGTTGAGGGGGCGCTAGCCCTGCTAGACGCTAAATATGATGAGTTCTACACCGAAGACAGTTCATTTGGTGTAGATGGGGTTGCATTTAACCCTAGCGCGAACAAAACCAATCTTCCCAAACTGCTCAATTTCAGCGGCAATCAAATGGTGCAAGCACCAGATTTGGCCTTCACACTAAGCTATCGCCACGACTTTAATCTCACCAGTGGCGGCGTATTAACGCCGCGCCTGCGCAGCAGTTATTCATCTGAAGTCTGGTTTGACCCCGCCAATCGCGGCGACCGCCCAGCAGGCTTTAAAAACCTGCCCTACGCAGCCGATATAGACCGCCAAGATGCTTATTTTAAATGGGACACCAGCCTGCAATTTAAACCTGCATCTGCGGATTATTTAGTGGAAGCTTTTGTGGATAATCTCACTGATGAAGAGATTAAAAACGATCAAGGCCGCTGGAACAGCCGAGCGGAGCCTAATTTTATGTGGGCGCCAGGGCGCACGTTTGGTGTGCGTGTAAAAGTGGACTTTCAATAAGCGATTAACCCGCAGGTTTTAGTGCCGAGTTAATAACAAAGACGAACCAAGCAAACATAGACCAGACAAAAAGCCGCGCCCAGCCTCTTGGCTGCGCGCGGCTTTTTTATACCTAAGAAACGTCTGATGTATTAACCCGGCGGATTTAGTGCCGAGTTAATAAGTGCGGCAGGAAAGCCGCTCCGACGGCTAAGCCCGTCGCGAGCCCCACTAAAACAAGCAGATCTGTGTATCGTCGCCCGTTTTAGCGCAGCACAGGTGCCAAAAAGTTACCTTCTGCTTAAGCTATTGTCGCTTGCTGTGAATTTTTTCTTTAATCCAATTTAAATGTGCGCCCAGAGTTTGAGCGTCGATAAATAAGCTGTTAGCGTCCTGTTTAGCCGCTTCCACCAAGCCCATCAGTTTGTGTTCGTCTTTATCGGTAATGGCTAGGTGAAAAAACTCTTCGCGCAAATGTTCCGCCAGCCGGTCAATTAGGTTGATATTGTTGTGGCGCAGCTCGCCAAAACGCTCTTCTATATCCAGCACAATCTGCTCCAACTCCTGCAATAACAGCAGGCTGGAGCGGCTGTTGGAGCGCAGCATGCCGAGAATTTGCTGGCTTTTTTCGATGCTCAATTGTTTTTCGTTTAAGCCTTCTAACATAATCGCCAGGGCATCTTTTAAGCGGCCCAATTTATTCTCATCTTGAGGGGCGTTTTTAATTAACAGCGTGACACAGGGGAAATTGATAAAAATGCGCCGCCCTCGGCTTAAAAAACGCGTTTCCGTTTGCGCTACGCGGCTTAACAATTCGATTTCCAACTGGGAAATGGGGCCTGAGCTGCTGTAGTTTTCGCAACCGAATTGGCTGCGCAGCTGCACGCAGGATTGCAGCTCGTAGCTCTCCATACACTCAAATAATAAACGCGCTAAATCGCCGCTGACGCTGACTTTAAAACTCTCGCGCAGAAACTGAATAACAACACCCAAGTCGCCCATGGATGCCAGCGCCGCCATAAAGGCGCCGGAGGCTTGGTTTTTTTCCTGTTCTAATTTCGTGAGGTTGGAGGCCAGCGCCAAGGCGCCGCCAATTTTGCCGCGCAAAATCTCGGCGGAAAAAGGCTTGAGAATATAGTCGATGCCGCCTGCGTCATAACCGCGCAGAATTTCATCCAAGCCGTCGTGGCTGGATAAAAATAAAATAGGCATATTAGGGTGCTGAGCGTGCAGCGCGCGGCAGGTGGCGTAGCCGTCCATGCCGGGCATGTCCACATCCAACACGGCCACGGCAACAGGCTGGCTCTGGCACAGCACAATGGCCTGCTGGCCGCTCTCGGCGGTCACTACCGCAAACTCACCAACTAAAACACCTGCCAATAAACGCAGGTCTTCAGGTGAGTCGTCCACAAACAATACGGTTGGTCGCCCATCGTGCATAGAGTTTGGCCATTGTGTTGCAGGCGTTGCGACAAGGCCCGCGAGGTTTTTAAAGCGGCGGTACTGCTTAACCCGGCGGCTTAGGCCGCCGAGTTAATAGCCATTGCCCCAGGGCAACTTATAACCAGTCTAGACCCGCAATGCCTATTGCGCCTGTGGCGGCTGAGCTAGCGCTCCACCGAGTTAAATCCCACCGCCCAGGGGTTGTCTGTGCCGAGTATCTGGCCCTGCAGAGCCAGGCTCTGCGGCAGCAGGTGCTGGCAGTAAAAGGCCGCCATCTGCTGTTTTTCCCGGTAGAAATCCCCATCGCGGCCCTCGGCGGCGGCGCTCATACGCAACCACATATAGCCGTAGGCGACTAACCCGGCCAGGTGTAAATAGGCCACCGCACAATTGCCCACCACCGCTGGATCTGTTTTGGCGCGCTCCAACACCCAGGCGGTGGCCGCACGCAAATGCCCCAGGGCTTGCTCAAACGCCTGGCGTTGCGCCTCAGGCACGGCGGCGCTGGCGACAAACTGCTGCATCTGTGTCAGCCAGGGCGCAAGTAACTGCCCTTGGCTGCTAAGGATTTTGCGGCCTAATAAATCCATGGATTGGATGCCATTGGTGCCCTCGTAAATTTGCGTGATGCGAATATCCCGCACGTATTGCTCCTGGCCCCACTCGCGAATATAACCATGGCCGCCGAACACCTGCTGGCCGAGCACGGCGGTGTCAAAGGCCTTGTCGGTAAGAAACGCTTTGGCTATGGGGGTTAGGAGTGCCACCGTGTCGGCATGGCGGCGGGCCTCGTCGGCCTGCGCGTATTTGGCGCCGTCCAGCGCCATGGCCACGTAGAGGTAAAAGGCGCGCCCGGCTTCGTTCAAGGCCCGCATGGTCAACAGCATGCGGCGCACATCCGGGTGTTCAATAATTGGGTCGGCAGGCCCGCTGGGGTTTTTAATACCCGTGGGGCTGCGGCTTTGCAGGCGGCTGTGGGCATAATCCAGCGCTTGGATAAAACTGCCATGGGCAGCGCCCAGGCCCTGAATGCCCACCACCAAACGCTCGTAATTCATCATAGTGAACATACAGGCCAAGCCCTGATGAGCCTCGCCGATCAGCCAGCCCTTGGCGCCGTCAAAATTCATCACACAGGTGGCACAGGCTTTAATACCCATTTTTTTCTCTAACGCGCCGCAGCCGAGTGCATTGGGTTCCACCCACTCGCCCTGCGCATTGGGCAATAATTTGGGCACTAAAAACAGCGATATACCCTTCACGCCGGGCGGTGCATCCGGCAGGCGGGCCAGCACTAGGTGAATAATATTGTCGGTGAAATCCTGCTCGCCCCAGGTGATAAAAATTTTACTGCCGCTGATGGCGAAGCTGCCGTCCTCATTGGGCTGCGCCTTGGTGCGCAACAAGCCCAAGTCGGTGCCCGCCTGCGGCTCGGTTAAATCCATCACCCCGGCCCATTCGCCGCTGTAGAGTTTGGGCAGGTACACCTCTTTAATGGCATCGCTGGCGTGGGCATCCAGCGCCACACAGGCTCCGGCGGTGAGCATGGGGGCGAGGCCAAAGGCCATGCAGCTGCCCTGTACCATTTCTTCCACCGCCGCCACCAGGGATTTAGGCAGGCCCATGCCGCCATACTGCGGATTGCCACCGAGGCCCACCCAGCCGCCAGCGCTGTAGTCCTGGTAGGCGGCGGCAAACCCCGCCGGGGTTGTCACCCGCCCGTCTTTAAGGCTGCAGCCGACTTCATCGGCCTCGCGGTTTAGGGGTGCCAACACCTCCTCACACCATTTGCCCGCCTGTTTTAATACCTCCTGGGCCGTCTCCCAATCCACCTCAGCCAGGCCCGGCAGGCTCTGCCAGAAGTGCGGCAAGTCAAATACCTCGGCCATTAAAAATTCAAACTCGCGCAGCGGTGCTTTGTAGTGCGGCATGCCGATTCTCCTAATCAGATATGGGGTAGCAATCATAAGCGCTCGGGCGTGGCACATACTCGCTCAATGCAGCGCTAATCTCGGTATTTATTAAAGACTAAGCCAATTTCAGCGCTTTGCCCTAGCAAATCCCCATTCGCCCCCCATAATCCTCAAAACCTCAGCGGCGCCCCCTAGCAGCTTGTCTAGGGCTTAGAATATGGGCGTTTTTTCAAAACCGGGCGCACGCACTTGTACCTCTGGGTCGAGCCGAATTTTTTTGGAAAAACAGGGATATTCCAGCCTTAGGCGATTGCAGTGAGGTTTAACGGCAGTTTTTCTTAACCCGGCGACATTTAGTGTCGGGTTAATAAGTGCTGTATGGATGCAGCAACGGCGGCCTAAACTGCCGCGAGCTCCGCTAAAACAAGGCGATCCGCGTTTAGCGGGAGGAAGACACACTACAAGTGTGTCGCCGAGTTAACAGGATAATCCCCGGCTGAGTTTAGAACCTGGCCAACCCCATTCATCAGCCACAGGAGCCTTTTGTGCGCAGCATGCACTCCACCAGTGCCGACCCCAACAGCAAAACCAATTGGCGCATCGTTTGGGTTCTTTTGCCCTATTTAATGGAATTCCCCTGGCGCGTGACGCTGGCCATGGGTTTATTAATCGGCGCTAAGCTTGCCAACGTGGCAGTGCCTTTGGCCTTAAAACACATTGTGGATCAGCTTGATGCCACCCAAGCCATGGTGATTGTGCCGCTGGGTTTATTATTCGCCTACGGCGCTCTGCGTTTTTTATCTACCTTCTGCGGCGAATTGCGCGATGCTATTTTTGCGCGTGTGGCCGAGCGGGCCATGCGCCGCGTGACCCTGCAAGTATTTAAACATTTGCACCAGCTGGATTTAAGTTTTCACCTAGCGCGCAAAACGGGCGGGCTGGCGCGGGATATTGATCGCGGCACCAACGGCATCAGTTTTTTGCTGCGTTTTATGCTGTTTAATATTTTGCCTACCCTGCTGGAAATAGCCCTAGTAGCCGGTATTTTGTGGGCGCAATTTAACTGGCATTACCTGCTTACCGTAGTGGGCGCGGTGGTGGTCTACGCCGTGTTTTCCATTGTAATTACCGAATGGCGTAACCGCTTTATCCGCGAAGCCAACGAGCAGGACAACCGCTCCAACACCCGCGCCATGGACAGCCTGCTCAACTACGAAACAGTAAAATATTTTAATGCGGAACATTTTGAACTGGCCGAATACGACAAACAACTCGCCGACTGGGAAAACTCGCGCTTAAAAAACCGTTTGTCTTTGTTTGTATTAAACTCCGGCCAAGCCCTGATTATTGCCGCCACCGTGTGTTTTATGATGATTTTAGCCGCCTACGAGGTGGCCAACAAAACCATGACGCTAGGCGATTTGGTCATGGTCAACGCCTTTATGATCCAGCTATTTATTCCTCTCAACTTTTTAGGTTTTGTCTACCGCGAAATTCGCCAGTCGCTGATCAATATTGAAAACCTCTTTAAATTGCTCGGCGAAAAAAGCCAATTAAAAGACACCACGGGCGCACCGGATTTAAGTTTTAAACAAGGGGAAATTCGCTTTGAACAGGTGAGTTTTAGCTACGACAAAACCCGCCCCATTCTGCAGGATGTCTCCTTTAGCGTGCGCCACGGCGAAAAACTCGCACTGGTGGGCGCCAGCGGCTCGGGCAAATCCACCCTGGCGCGGCTGTTATTTCGCTTTTACGACCCGGATCAGGGGCGCATTTTAATCGACGGCCAAGCCATCGATCAGGTCAATGCCGATTCCCTGCGCGCCCTGATCGGCGTTGTGCCGCAGGATACGGTGTTATTTAACGACAGCATTTTTTATAACATCCACTACGCCAATCCTGCAGCCTCGGTGGAGGAAGTAAAACGCGCAGCCGACATGGCCAATTTAACGGAATTTATCGCCCGCCTGCCGCAGGGTTTCGACACGCTGGTGGGCGAGCGCGGGTTAAAAGTGTCGGGAGGGGAAAAACAACGCATCGCCATTGCGCGTTTATTATTAAAAAATCCACCGATTTTAATTTTTGACGAGGCGACTTCAGCGCTGGATTCCACCACCGAGCAATCCATCGTCGCCGCGCTCAATTCCCTCGCTCTCAAACACACCACCCTGGTGATCGCCCATCGCCTCTCCACCGTGATGGACGCCGATAAAATTGTCGTGCTGGAGCAGGGCCGCGTGGTGGAACAGGGCACCCACCAAGAATTAATCCAGCGCAATGGCCGCTACTGGCAATTGTGGCAGCACCAGCAACAGGAGGATCAGGAAGCGAGTGAATCCGACGTTGCGCTCAGCCCTTAGGTGTGCCGATGGGGTGCGCCGAATTGTTTGCGAAATTCAGACCCAAGCCTTAGGCGCGCACACAAAGATACAACTGAGGTTTTTAGGTTAAACCCTGTGAACTAGGCAGCAGCTGGGATCGCCCATAGCCTGTGCAGCGGGCTTGACGGTTGCCGCTCTCGGCGCGAATAGGGTAAATTGCCGCCCGCCTTTACACCTATTCAGCACGCCCGGTTGCTGTGCAGCTGCAGCCTGTGAGCGCCATGCGCTACATTTTTTGTTGCTGTGTGCATTGTTAAACGCGAACCACTGCCCTTTTCGGGTCGGCAAAACAAAACAATAAACCACTGCCGAATAGCGACATTAATCACCTACACGATACCACCTAGATATGAATCCATTAGTCGCCGCGTCCTGGGGCCGCATGCAGCCCATTTTGTTAAAACTTCGCCGCTACGAACTGGCGATCATTTTGCCCATCGCCGCACTGATCATCGCTTATTTGTGTCTCTCCCCGGTGCGCGTTCACAACCTCACACTGGTCGACTCGCTCTTCCCAAACCGGGGGGAATTTGCCATCACCAACTCCTACCGACCCGATGGCAATGGCACACCAGAGCGCACACTGTTACAGCGGGCACAGTTTGACTACAACGGGCTCAGCCAAAACATCCTGCATATTCGCGCCCTCGATTGCCAGCAATACATACTTCTAAACGGCAAAGATCTCTCGCCTTATAACCTGTCGGGCAATTTATGTGACGACTACAACGGCGCCTACTACGATATTTCTCAGCTGGCAGTAAAAGGCACCAATCTGTTGGAAGTTAAAACCCAACACACCCGCCAACACCACATAGTGTATTTCGGTTTTGAGGTCAGCTCAGGCAATTTAAAATCGCCCGCTTATTTAGCGCTGGTTTGTGTGTTGGCGAGCCTGGTTTTTTATCTGGCATTTTCGCGCTGTATTCGCTCTAGCCTGCCGGTGTACGCGCTGGGCATTATTTTGGTCGCACTTTTACTGCGCATTTGGGTGGTGTCTAATACCAGTGCTCTGGAGCGCTCCCACGATGTGTACGGTCATATCGAATACATGGATATTATGATTGACACCAAAGCGCTGCCGGAAAAACAAAAATGTTGGAGCTGTTATCACCCGGTTTATTATCACGGCAGCATGGCGCTGCTGAAGGTGCTGCTCAAAAGCGCAGGCCTTAGCGACTTCAACCTCTACCAATTTATGATGCTCTGCTCGGTCGCCGTGCATTCTATTTGTCTGTATTTCGGTTTTTTAACTATTCGGCGCTTTTTTAATCGCCCTGAATTGCAGTTATTTGCCATGGGTTTGTTTGCCTTTTTGCCCGCCAGCGTCATGCACTCGGTGGCCATTAACAACGACCAGTGGATGTTCACCCTATTTACGGTGGCCTTTTATTATTTCATTGTCTGGTGGCAAACCAAGGTTACCCGCGCCTATTACATGAGCCTTTTATTTGCATCGCTGTGTATTATGGTGAAGGCGAGCGGCATAGTAATGTTCGCGCTATTGGGCTTTTTTGCGCTGGGCCATGCACTGAATAACCGCCGCGATTTTATGCTGATGATTAAACGCTTCGGCCCAGCGGTAGCCTTTATGCTGGCAGCACTATTAGCCAACCCCATCTTGGATAAAATGGCCAGGCCCGGCAATGCAGACGGTTTTGGCGGCATTATCGGCAATGCAGGTGGGCTCGGCAGCGGCCTGAATATTCAAAACGAAGCGCGCAACTATTTGTATTTTGATCCGGTGGAATTTATTAACCACCCGTTTGTGCATCCTATCGATGACAGTAGCGGACGCCAGTATTACTGGACTGCCCTCTTAAAAACCGCGTTATACGGAGAATTCCGCGACTTCCACGCCCACAACGAAGGCAGCAAATTACGCAACGCCATCGCACCGATTTCCAGCCTCGCCTTTCTGCTTTTATTAGCAGCAATTATTGTGCATGCCTTTTTCATGGGCCGCGAAAACATGAAGCGCTACGGCCCACTCTACGCACTCATCAGCGTTTGTCTGGTCGCAAGCATACTCATGCGCGCCCTATTGCCGTCGTTCCCCATTAACGATTTCCGGTATATTTGGAGCATTATGATTGCGCCCTGTGTATTGGCGCCTTTAGCGGTGGACGCCTGTCGGCAGCGCAACTTACCCATGCTGTCGTATATTGGTTATGGCGCCTTATCTGCATCGATTGTAGTTAGCTTTATTTTTTGCCTTTCGATGCAATAAATTAATCGGCGGCAACCAAAAACGGGCACCTAGGTGCCCGTTTTTGGTTGCCGTACAGACGCCGCTCTTTTATTGAGCGGCTGCGTCTTTTTTGATGCTTACTTGGTCCGTGTTATACAGCTTACCCAAAGCGCGAAATAAGCCCACCGTACCATGGCCTGAGTCAGTCAACTGATAGCGGTTATCCTCCAGTTTAATAATATTGCCCGATAGACTTTGCTCAAAAATACGCTTGGGCACAGCGCGGCCTTTATAGACAAAATTATCCACAAACGCCGTTTCCAACTGTTCAAGGCTTTTGGGGCCGCTGTCCAATTCGTTCATCACAAACACACTAATACTGCGATCAACAATCGTCGGGATAAGCGCAAAATAAGCCAGGTTAATAACACAAGCAAAGGAGAGCAAAACAAGATTCATATCGGAAGCGATTTTGCGCCAGAACATGACCGCCGCAATCAGCGCGGTGGCAATCACAATATACAACACGCCGTTATACAAATACGGCAGGCCATCGATAGCCGCTACATTAATCAACAACAGGGATACCACCTGTATAACAGCGGCAATTACAGCCAGCCACACATAGGCTTTAAATAGGGGCAAAAAACGTTTTAACATGGCGTTATCCTAAGTCAGTGTAATAAAAATAGTGTTTTAGCAGCTTTGATAAATCGCTGCATCCAGCGGCCACTGGGAACAGAAATGTCCTGCCAAGGCTGTACCGGATGTAATGAGCGAGCCTGCAAAGGCTAATTAATCAGCGGTTCCTTGGGCGTGTTTTTTGACACCACAGGTGAGAGCAGGCCGCCTTTAATAATAAACACAAGCGCAGCACAGCCTATGGCCACAGCCAACCAAAGTGTGCACAGCCTAGACATTAATGCAGCAACTATCGCCGCATTTTGCTCAAGCCCTTGGTGTTGTAACAGCCAAGCCAAAGAGCCTTCCGTCACACCAATTCCCCCTGGAATGAGTGACGCGGCGCCAGCAAATAAGCCAGCGCAATAAATGCTAATTGCACTCAGGCTGGTAATCTGCTGCGTGAAAATACACACAATAAAATAAAAACTCACTCCTTGGGCACTCCAGGCTAAACTGCCTAACAGCGCATAAAATACCAGTGCGCGCCAATGCAACGCAGCGGACGCCTGGCTGAGACTGGCGCACAGCCGCAGTATCAAAGCGGGCGCCCGCAATTTTACGGCTAATTGCTCAATATAAGCCAAGCGCGCACCACATAAGGCAATTACCAGCAGTATGCCGAACATTAACGCCAGCGCCACAAATGGCGACCACACCAGCAGTGTCGCCAACAGGCCCACCACCAAAAAATCAAAGCCGCGCTCAACAACAAAAGCCGCCAGACTCAAAGGCAACGGCACACTCGCCTGCAGTAAAAAAGCCGAGCGAATAGTTTCGCCGCTTTTTCCCGGCGTCATGGTGAGCGCAAAACCCGACAGGTAAAAAATAATATCGGTTTTTACCGGCAGCCTGTGGCCAAGCCTATGCAGGATAAAACGCCAGCGCAAAAAACGCAGGCTAAAACTCAGCAGCGACAAACCAATAGGGACAAAAAAATGCACCGGCGAGACGAGGGATAATTGTTCTTTTAAACCCGCGCTGCCGCCTGCCGCATATAAAACGCCAAGGTACACCGCAACACCCAGCAGGATAACTAAAGCAATAATCCGCGTGGTTTTAACTAATGCGGGGTTGGTCATGATCTAAGTAAAACTAAACCAGCGCACCAAATAATGCATGAGTACAGCCGTGCCCAACCCAGTTACCACACCACCTAACACCTCAAACGGCGTATGCCCCATTCGCTCGCGCAGGGGTGTTTGATCCGGCGTTAACCTATTCAGCCGTCGCGCCTGCTCACCTACCTTCATGCGCAAGCTGGTTGCATCTAAAATAACAATAAATGCTAAGGCCACTGCAACTCCCAAGGCAGGCTCAGCTAAGCCTTCTTTAAGAGCAATTAACCAGGCGACACTAGTAACAATAGAGGTGTGATTACTCGGAAAACCGCCGTAACCAATTTGTTTAAATGCCGCGCTTTTGGCTTTCAGCGAATTAATAGCGAATTTAGCACTGCCCGCAATCAGCCAAGCCGCCAAGGGCGTAACAACATAGGAAATATCCACGGCTTAGGCCTTAAAAGCAATAATATAGGCGCAACAGGCAGCCCAACTCACCACCGTAAGCCCCAACTGCCAATCAGAATACAAAGCATCCGTGGGCGATTCGCCTTTATCCAACTGCTCCACGGTAAACCAGTAACGAAATAAGCCAAAAATCACAAATGGAATGGTCACGGCAAGGGCAGGCTTAGTCGATAACACATAAAGACTGTAAAAAATCAGCGCACCCATGGACGACATTTGTGCATACTTATCTACTAACTCAACAGAATACTGGCCCAATACTTTACGGCCTGCCGTGCCAGAGCCGGTTAATTCTTTCTTGCGTTTAATGGAGGCTAAAAACAAGGCCAAACACAAAGTGGTAACAAACATCCAGGTGGAAACTTCCACATGAATAGCCATGGCACCCGCATACACCCGCAAAACAAAACCTATGGCAATGGTAAAAATATCCACTACCGGCTTATGTTTAAGGTAAAAGGTGTAAAGAAGATTAATGAAAAAATACAGCACAATAATGGGCAGCGCTGCCGTCAGCAGATAACCACCAATAAACAAAAAAGTCGCCAAAATACAAAACATAACAATGGCGGCGGATTTTGATACAGCACCGGACGCGAGCGGGCGGGTTTTAGATTTAACCGGGTGCAGCTGATCTTTTTCTATGTCGTGATAATCGTTGATAATGTAAATAGTGGACGAGGCGACACAGAAAAATAAGGTGGCAATCGTAGCTTCAATTATTGCCGCAACATTGGTGAGATTGCCGGAAAAAACCAGCGGGGAAAATACAAAGAAGTTTTTAATCCACTGTTTTGGCCGCAATAGCGTTAATAAAGCCAGGCCGCCGCGCAGGGAAATTTGCGAATTATTTTTATGCATGTTAACTGGCCGCAAACTCAGTGTGAGTTATATTAATCGTAATTAGACCGGAATAGTGACAGGCATCACACTGGACATACAGTTTTTCCTCCGGCATATTATGTGGTTTCCCTATTAAAAATAAAGAGCTTAGACCTAGACAAGTTTAGATCAGAAAGCAAACAACTGGCTATCGGATGATGGTGTATATGAGCTCTATTGCAAAAACACTTACAAAAGTTGCAGCAGCCGTACTTTATAGCTTGCAAACTCAACATGCGCTGTTTAATAAAGCCGATGTACCTGAGCTTGAACGCTATGTGCTGCAAATCTACAGCCGAGCCCCAGCCCATATTAAGATCGCACTAGGCGGTCTTTCAGTTTATATCAATCTGCTCGGTTTACTGCTGTTTTGGAGGCCTTTTACCGCCTTAAGCCTAAAACAGGTAGCGAGTTTAGTTCACCTTATGGATGCAAGCCCTATAGGCGCTATTAGAGCCTATGCGCGCTTCTTTTTTAATATAGTTTCACTCGGCGCCCTGGCGGAGATCACGCATGTTTCGTAACGTCCAGGACTGCGCAGCCCAACGCTTTGACGCCTGTGTGATCGGCAGTGGGCCGGGCGGCATGCTGGCGGCCACTCTTATGGCTGAAAAGGGCCTTAAGGTGCTGATGATCGAGCGCGGCCAATACACACCTCAAAAAGATACAGAGCCCTTTAGCGCCACGGAACTGCGCGACCGCTACAAAAATGCCGGTATTACCGCCATGCTGGGCGCACCAACGGTTAATTATGTGGAGGGCAGCTGCTTAGGTGGCGGCAGCGAGGTAAACAGCGGCTTATACCACCGCCCCAGCGCCGCCGTGCTTGAGCGCTGGCAACACTCCCACCAGGTTGAAGGCCTCAGCCTGCACGAGCTTGAACCTTTACTCGCCCTCAACGAGCAGGAATTGGCCATTAGTTACCTGCCCGGCACAGCCTCCAAGCCCTCGCTGAAATTAGCGCAAGGCGCCAGCGCGCTGGGCTGGCAGAGCATGGAAGTGCCGCGCTGGTTCCAATACGCGCCCAACTACACACCGGAGCATCCTCAGGGTGTGCGCAGATCAGCCACAGAAGTTTATTTACAGCGTTTTTTAGCGGCTGGCGGCGGCGTATTAGTAGAAACCAAAGTCGATTTAATTCGCCTGGCTGACAATGGTGAATGGTGCTGCGAGGTAATCACCGGCGACACACGCAACACCATTCGCAGTGAGTATATTTATTTAGCAGCAGGCGCCATTGATACACCTTTTTTATTATTAAAAAGTAAATTAGGCAGCCATATAGGTAATTCGCTGGCCATTCACCCCACAATAAAAGTAATGGCCAAATTTCCCGAGGCCATTAACAGCCCTGGTGTAGGCGTACCTGTGCACCAAGTAAAAGAATTTGCCCCGGCTTATTCTTTTGGCTGCGCGGTGAGTTCTCTGCCTTTTTTAGTGGCGCAAAGCATGTCGCGCGATGATATTGCCACGCGCGATATTATCGATCACTGGCAACATTTTTTTACCTATTACGCTATGACCTCCGGCGGGCGCGGCCGCGTTCGCGCCCTGCCCTTTTTAAAAGATCCTGTTGTGCAGTATTCATTAAATCAACAGGATCTTAAATTGCTGGCCAGTGCCGCGCGGGATTTATGCCGTTTATTATTAGCCGCAGGCGCCAGCGAGTTACACATTAGCGACCGCTCCATCGAAAAAATTTCCGGCCCTGAGCATTTAATCAATATTCCCAGCGCCTTAAACAAGCATTATGCCGAGTTGATGACCATCCACGTTATGGGCAGCTGCCCGATGGGTGAAAACCGCTCCATCTGCAGCGTGGACTCCTGGGGCCGCGTGCATGGGCTGGAGCGCATGTACATTGCCGATGCATCGATTTTTCCCGGTGCGCTCGGCGCCAATCCGCAGGGCACCCTAATGGCCCTCGTCAGGCGCAACCTCAACAAATTCTTAACCGAGATGTGAACATGTTAGAGCACTATAAAAATATCATTGTGGTCGGCGCTGGCGGCTGGCTGGGCCAGGCGGTGTTGCGCGGCCTATTGTTTGGCATTACCGGCCGAGAAGACCTGCCGGGCATCGCGGCTGAGGTCAATATAATTGCCGCAGACCTGCCCAATGCGCTGTCTGGCATTACATTTAATGATCCGCGCATCGAAAAAATCCCTGTTGATGTATGCGATAGCAGTAGTTTTGAGCGGCTTGCCAACTACGCCCAAGATGCACTGATTATTCATGTGGTGGGTATTATCCACCCGAAAAATGTCAAACAGTTTTACGCCATTAATCACCAAGGCAGCCTCAATTTTTTACGCATCATGGCAGCTAAAGGCGCCAAACGCGCCGTAGTCATGTCATCGAATTCCCCCATAGGCACCAACCCCTACCCAGAACACGTTTTCGACGAAAAAAGCCCGTATAACCCCTATATGGGTTATGGCAAATCTAAAATGTTGCTGGAGCAAAGTTTATTAGCTGAAAATTTTGCCATGGAAGTAGTGATCATCCGCGCCCCTTGGTTTTATGGTGTTAACCAACCCGCGCGGCAAAAAGAATTTTTTGAAATGATAAAAAATGGTAAAGGCCCCATAGTTGGCAGCGGCAATAATCGCCGCTCCATGGTCTTCACCGAAAACCTCGCGCAGGGGATTTTTCTGGCGGCACAAAAACCCGGCTTAAATAAAGAAATATTCTGGATTGCCGACGAGCGCCCTTACACCATGAACTCGATCATCGACACCATTGAGCGCTTGATGGCCGAGGAATTTAAATTACCCTGCAAATATAAACGCCTGCGCCTGCCAGGGCTTGCCGCTGAAGTTGCTTATTTAATTGACGGCACTCTGCAGACAGCAGGCCTGTACCACCCCAAAATTCATGTTCTCTCAGAAATGAATAAAACCATAGCCTGTAGCATTGGCAAAGCCAAAAAAGAACTCGGTTATAACCCCCTGATAGCCCTCGAAGAAGGCATGCGGCAGAGTCTGCACGAATTATACGGTCGACAATAATATGAAAAAGAAAGCGTTAATTACCGGCGGCGCCGGCTATTTTGGTTCCTTACTGCTGCGCAAACTGTTAGAAAAAGACTACGAGTGTGCGATATTTGATTTAAATGATGCCGAGGATCGCCCTGCCAATGTGCAGTTTATTCAAGGCGATATTCGCGACTATGCCGCCGTGTTAGCCGCCTGCCAAGGCGTCAACGTTGTTCACCACAATGTGGCGCAGGTGCCACTGGCAAAAGACAAAGATGCCTTTCACACGGTAAATTACAACGGCACCGACAATTTACTGCGCGCCGCTTTAGAAGCCGGTGTAGGTAAAGTAGTGCACACCTCATCCTCAGCTATTTTTGGCATTCCCGATCACAACCCCGTCACTGAAGAAACCCCGCCGCGCCCCGGCGAAGCCTATGGCAAAGCCAAATATGACGGTGAATTATTGTGTAAAACCTATGCCGATAAGGGTTTGGATGTATCCATTATTCGCCCTAGAACCATTATGGGCCACGGCCGTTTAGGTATTTTTCAAATTTTATTTGAATGGATTTACGAAGGGTACAACGTACCGGTATTTGGCAAGGGCGATAATATTTATCAATTTGTGCACGCCGACGATTTAGCCGAAGCCTGTATCCTCGCAGGCGAAAAACCCGGCTACGCCACCTATAACTGCGGCGCCGAACACTTCGGCACCATGCGCCAAGTATTAGAAGCCCTCTGCCGCCACGCCAACACCGGCTCCAAAGTATCCAGCGTACCTATGGCTCCTGCAGTCATCGGCATGAAAATAACCAGCGCCATAGGCCTCTCCCCACTGGGCGCTTATCACTCGCTGATGTACGGCAATTCCATGTATTTTGACATCAGCAAAGCCAAGCGCGAATTAGGCTGGGAGCCGAAATTCTCCAACGAACAAATGTTTATTGAAAGTTACGACTGGTACATTCAACACCGCCAAGAGGTCATGAGCGCAACCACCGGCAGCCACCACCGCCGAGGCGTTAAACAGGGTGTATTAAGCCTAGTGAAGAGGATCCTATGATACAAAGCATTACCAGCGCCTGGGTTTTTGTCGCCGTTGCGGGTTTATTTTCAACAGCGGGCAATCTGTGTTTAAAAAAGGCTTCCAATATCGCAGGCGGCGCCGATTTTATTACCATGGCCTTGCAGCCATATTTTATCGGCGGCTTGTTTTTTTACGGGCTGAATGTAATTTTATTTGCCTCGGCCTTAAAACATCTGGACGTCTCAAAAGCCTATCCGGTGCTCGCCGCCATAGGCTTTTCAACCCTCTCTATTGTGGCGGCCATTATTTTCCGCGAGCAATTATCCATCACCAATTATGTTGGTTTGCTGGTGATTATTATTGGCATTACGCTGGTTTCACTATAAATACACAGCCTGCTGCACTCGCAGGCTTTTTTGCTGGACCTAAGCGGCGCCAAAACCCGGATTGCGCTGTGCTGCATCCGGGCTACCTCACACACCAAAACTCTTTTGTTCATTGCCATTCGCGCCCAGTGAACAACATCGCACCATTGATTAATCAAAAAATCGGCCGTAAAGACTGGGTAATAGCATCAATAACAGCCCCACAGCAATTATCAACAAGGTGCTATCAATAAAATAGGGGTACACCATCAACCCCAGCCCTGTAAAACGCACCAGCGGATTGCCGCGTTTTTTACCGTACATAAAATAGCTTAGGCCGATGGCACTAAATACTAAGCCTAGAATGAGTTGGGTTGTGTCCATAGGGAGCCAATACCTTGGGCAAAAGTCAATTGTTATACTTTAGCTAAATACGCGCGCAGCCAGTTAAATCGTTATGCATCTGACACACTCGTAAACATTGATAATTGAAGCATCAGCGCTGCACGGCGCGCGCAGCATCTGCTTCTTTTTCGCATTCAATCGCGGGCAGCACAAATGGCTCCAAGGTGCTCAGTAGGGGCACATTTGCATCTCGCCCAAGCTCAGCAAATAAGCGCAGAAAATCTGCCGATATTAAAACATGCCCGGCCCCTTCAGTGTCTTTTGCTGCCAGCTTAGCTTTTAGCTGTCGGCGCAAACCTGGGTCTTCCAATGCGTTTAAATACTCCAAAGTAACGAGGGCGATTAGAATTGGATAGAATATTTTTTCACTGCTGCCGCCGAATTCAAGCTTGGCTGATTTTTTATCCCAAGAGGGAAATGCATTTAACAGCAGGCCATACGTATTATTCAGCCGTTTTAACTGGCGCGGGTTTGTTAGCTCAAAATAAGCTGCCCAATAGGCGAAGGCATTTTTCTGTCCGAATGTTAGGCCCTTTAGCAGAGTTGGCGGCGCTACAGGCTCGGGAGTATCCGCATTCGCAACTGCTGCACTTGCCGACGTCATCTGCGAAGAATTCGGCTCAGCCGGTGTTTCAACTGGAGTTTGCGATTCAGCAGCGGGCGGATTACCTGCCGCAGGTTGGGGCGAAGAACTGGCTGGCGACGGCGTAGAAAACGGCAATGGCGGCGGCGGAATCTGTGGCTGCGTCTGCGGCGCTGTTTTTTCCCAGATTTTTTCTAGATAATTTTTCACGTCTACACTGTTTGGTCTACTTAAAATAATCGGCAAATGAATAACCTTAGCTAAATAATCCCGCGCAATAGCCCGCGCATTGCCCAATTTATGGTGCTCAGCCAGCTCTTTATAATGCAGCGCCAAGGCAGCTAAAGCTATATGTTGATCCACTGCAATAATTACAGTTACATTGGGAATATCCAAGACCAAACGCACCGCCTCAAATACCTTTACTATGCCCTGGTGGCTACAGCGGTCTAAATCATCTACCACAAATAATAAGCGGCTGGTTTTATTGTCAAAATTTTTCAAACGCACTGTACAAAACTTTTCCAGGGTCTTACGCATAACCGGAATTTCGCCCAGGTGTTTGGCGTAGTCGGGCAATTTTAAATAGGTCAACAATTCTTTGGCTTCGGGGCTGGCCCAAATGGCTTTCCATTGCTCTAAGCAGGTTTTTTTGATCAATACGAGCGTGGCAAAAACACCTGTACCTAGAGGTAACAATTTATCGAAGAAACTTGTATTCAATTTATCTGCTGCTTGAGCAGTGCCGACTTCAGCAGCATTTGTGTAGCCAATAGCGGCGGTGATTTTTGCACACAAATCCGCCAGCCAGGTGGGAATCCAGTTGGGCACCCACTCCGGTACAACTATTACCGCAAATAATGGGAGCGGAACAATAGCGGCGATGAATTTGAAAAATAGCCGAAGCATTCTAGGCCAACCATGTAGAGCAACAGCCACATAGCATTTTAATTTCCATCCCCACCACCATTTTGCAAACCAATTTTTGCCGCTAGGCGCTGCCACCAAGGCTTTTATCATTTCGTGGGCAATACCTGCCTGCAGGTTTTCCGTGTGCTCATAGGCCCAGGCGTTAAAATTGCCGAAAATAAACGGCTGCTTTGAGTGATTAGTCAGGAGAGCTGTTTCTAAAAAACCCAACCAAGTGGATTTACCCGAACCCCACTCGCCTAATAAGCCTAGGGTTTGGTGTTGGTCGTTGGCTGGGTCAGCTAGGATTGCGGCCAAGGCATTTACCAACTGCAGGCGATTTAAATGGTCTTCTTTGCTGGTGGCTTCTGGGGATTGTTGCCGGGTGGGTTCAAATTCAAAGATAGGATGGTTAATCGACGAAGATTTTTCCACCCCCTCCTCTTTTTCCGCTACTGCCTCTATGGATTGCTCATGATAATTTTCCTGATCAGGTACCGAAGAACCAGAATCTCTTTTCTCTATAGCTTTAAAATAATCATACATGGCCCGCACGCTATTATCTGCTTCATTTAGCGCGAAAGAGCCTTCAATAAATCTTCCATAAATCTTAGGTATCGCACCGATCAAGTTCGCAATCGCAGAACTATTAGAGACTTCAACACCCAATACTTGGGAAATTAATTTATTTAAATCATTCAAATAGAGCTGAACAGAATCATTTTCGTGGCGATTAAACAAAGGGGTGCTAACGGGTAGCTTTTCGCCACGCTCCATAATATTTAAATCGATATCGAAGGTGGCTGTGCTTGGAGATAGGAAGAAGATGGATTCGGCAGCCAGAGTAGCGGCTTGAGCGACAAGGACTTGAATGTCATTGGGTATAAAATCATAAGCGTCAACAGCAGCGCGGACGGCAGTTACAGCGCGAACGGTGTAATAGGCGTTTGTATCAACGTAGATAGCTGCATTATGTGCAGCTCGGACAATCGAAACATCGACACGACTAATTGCGCTTAATACAGCAAACCAAACTGCCAATAGATGGAGGGCTTGATCCTCAGGAGAAAAGTCGGAACTACTGGGGCATGCAAGAAAAGGAAATGCTCGCAACGCACATCGGCTCGCAAAAATAGCCACTGACGCTCTATCCCTCTCTGCAATAGGCAGCAGTCTAGCCTTGAGCTGCTCAATTTCCGCTAATTTTATTGGTTCATTCTCATCAATCATTAAATGCTCTTTAAAATTAAAGGTAAAAATTACAGCTTATATTCTGCAAGCTTGCTCGCGCACCGACATCTCAAAATAAATTTCAAATTTTACAGATCGCGAAACGCCAAATAAAGCAATATGCTATTCTCATACCACAAGATAAAAAATCAAAACCTTACTGAAGCCGCACAAATTTCTTTCGCGCCCTTTCAACCTCTACACGCAACCAACACCCCTCCACATGGTCATTAATCAACCCCATGGCCTGCATAAACGCAAACACGGTTGTAGGCCCCACAAATTTCCAGCCGAGTTTTTTGAGCTCTTTTGACAGCGCAATCGATTCGGGAGAGGTGGACTGAGTTTGCGCGGCGCTCGCGGGGCGGGGTTTGGGTTCGAAACGCCAGAAATAAGCCGCCAAGGAGCCCTCTTGTTTCACCAGCTCAACGGCACACTTAGCATTATTGATTACCGCCTCAATTTTCCCCCGGTGGCGCACTATGCCTTCATCTTGTAACAGGCGCTCTATATCTCGCTCAGTAAAACGCGCAACCTTATTAAAATTAAAACCCGCGAAGGCTGCGCGGAAATTCTCGCGTTTCGCCAAAATAGTGCGCCAGCTTAAACCCGACTGAAAACTCTCCAAACAGAGTTTTTCAAATAAACGCACATCATCACCGACGGGAAACCCCCATTCTTGATCGTGATAGGGAATAAATTCTTCCACACTGGCGCACCAACTGCAGCGCTGTTTGCCGTCGGCACTGGTTATTAATTTGCTCATAGATTTCCTCAGACGGGCTAATTTTAAGTTGAACATGTGCTTTTTAACTGTCTTGGCTTGGCCTTGAGCGCCATTACCCCAGTAAAAAATCACCCTGCTTTATTTATTCGATTTTATTTGCCCCACTGAAGCCTGCGAAAGCAGGCAGCTCTTTAGCGGAACTGGCAACTGCGCAAGTTGCATCCAGGCCGCCGTTATTCATCCAGCACAAACTCGACACGCTCAACAGGGGTAAAAATCCTAGGCGCTGCAATGACAAGCATGCAAACAAAGGCAAGGAAACAAAACCTGGCCAGTACCACAGCTCTAACCAGGGCACTCCATTAACACGGCTCAGAAAAATATATTTAACTTAACTGTTAAGAAGCGCACTGTAACAAATTGTAAAAGATATTGATAAATTAATTTTTAATGTTTTTTATTTTTGCAAGTGTAAATATGACTAGCGGTTGGCTTTTGCGCCGTGAATTGCAACGCGATTTTCCGAGCGCTTCGCTGCTGTAATAACAAACGAGGTTTTTCGGTGAAGACACCTCTTATGACCTGATCTCTTAGCAGGCACACTTTTTATCTCTCGAAGGAAAATCACATGTACCCACTCCCCACACAATTCAAACGCCGCTTAACGCAGTTTAGCTCGCTCACCTGTTATTCATTATTAAGCGCGACGCTACTGAGTGCTCCACTAAGTTATGCGCTTTCAAGCGGCTCAAGTTCGTCTAGTTCTAGCAGTTCATCCAGCTCTAGCAGTTCATCTAGCTCCAGTAGCTCATCTAGTTCTAGCAGCTCATCCGGCAGAAGTAATTCGTCAAGCTCTAGCAGCTCATCCAGCTCTAGCAGTTCATCCAGCAGTGGGGGCGAGCTACCAGTAGGTAGTTGCGAAGTAAAACCTTTATTTATTCGCGACAGCAGTAGCGAAACTGCTGCGGGCGTAATTGCCGAGGGTGATTGCAGCCAGACAGATAACCCACAGAATTTACTGGATCGTTTTTCCTTTACTCTAGCGCCAGGCCAGCAGATAGCCTTTGAAAAAGACTTTGGCAATACGCCCATGCATCTGAAGGTGCTTGATGCACAAGGCGTCGCCCGCGCTGAGGTGAGCAGTTTAAATGCAAGCCTGCCTGTTAAAGGCGCCATGCTGCCGCTTGAGGCTGGCACTTACACATTAGAGGTATCGTTTGTCGATCCTACCGAGCGCGGTAATTATTTTATCCGTACCGTTACCAGCAACCCCGAGCCCGCTTATATAGATCAGGAAACTCTGGCAGCTAAGTGTTCGGCCATTTGGCCGCTAACGCCACTCGAATTCGATTTTTCATTCCCCATCACCTGCTCCTCCGGCAGTTTAGGCACCAATCATTTTTACCAGCATTTTTCGCTTGATTTGCCCGTTGAATCCGACATTGCACTGGAAGTATTGAGCGCTGATTTTAGCCCGCAAGTCAGCATTTGGAATGAATCAGGTGAGCTAATCCATCAAAGTAAAAGCGAACCCAACAAACCTCTTTTGATTCCAACGGAAAACTACCTAAAAATGCCGGCAGGTCGTTACGCCGTAGAATTTACCACTGCAGCGCCTTATACCTGGGGGAATTTTAACTTTAAGTTCGCGAACCTCAATTGGGACGTCAGCCCGTCATCCAGCTCCTCATCTGGCTTGTCTTCGAGCTCAACGTCCAGTTCATCGTCAAGCAGCAGCGGAGACTGGAGCAGCTCCTCCAGTACTAGCTCAAGCGGCTGGGGCGGATCATCGAGTGGTTTTGCAAGTTCGTCCAGCTCTTCGTCGGGCTTTGCCTCCTCCAGCGGCTCCTCCTCATCGTCAAGTTCTGGCCGCTCATCCACCTCATCCAGCACCTCAACATCATCCTCAAGCTCCGGCACCCCCTCCTGTAATGAGCGCCTCAAACTCAATTCGGTTGTCGCGGGTGAACTGCATTCTGGGCCCTGTTTAATGGGGCCGAGCGAAAATTTGCGCTCGTTCCAGAATTACCTGGTGTTTTTAACGCCGGACCAACCGGTAAGCTTTACCTTGCAAGCTAGCTTTGACGCAGTTCTGTCATTGAAAGATCGCAAAGGCCGCACCCTGTTGAGCAACAACGGGGCAGGCAATGGCGCGCGCCTACCAACCAGCGGCAGCTACAGAGTTAAAGAGGCAGGCGATTATCTTGTACAAGTCACCACCCAAGAAGTGCGCACCCTAGGCTCATTTCAGCTAGAAGCTAAAGCCTTGGCGCTTGACCCTTGCACGGTGGTAAAACCTTTAATTGCCGGTGCATCTGTTACTGGAGCTTTAGATAAAAGCGACTGCCGCGAGAAAAAAGGCGGCCAATTTATCGACCGCTATAGTTTTTCCGCCAAGGCCAAAACTAAAATCATGTTGGCGCTGGACGGCAAATTCGCCACTCAATTAACTCTGCGCGCACCCAATGGCGAGGTGTTAGCGCGCCACACCACCAGCATCCCGAACAAAGGTTTTTTAAAGCTTCCCAAGGGCGTCAGCGGCCAATTCACCGTTGAGGTGTCCTCAACTCGCCCAGCCACCAGCGATTACGTTTTGCAATTTCACCAGCAGGACTAAGTGAGCGCTAAAACCTTTTAAACGCGATACTCAAACCCGGGCCATTGGCATGGCCCGGGTTTTTTTATTGTATTTAAACCGCGCTGGTTTACACCTATATTAGCGACTGCTTGGTAACAAAAAGCGTGGTGCAGGCGCCAGTTATTCAACCTAAAAAACTCCATTGAATTCCTCGTGAGTGCGGCCGGGGTTTAACTGAGGTTTTTAGTTTAAAGGCTTAATTATTGAATTAGGCTCTTTGAGTTGAACGCTTCTAACGCGCAACCTAGAGCCTCACACTTAGGTACGCACACTCAGATACAATACCGCCACTGTCTACCAGGAGCGCTTTATGAACCTTCGCGATCAACTCATCGGCCAATTCGATAGCGCACTGCGCAGTTTGACCGGCGGCACCCAGCCGGTTCTGCGCGCTAACCCGGCTCAGGCACTTAGCGATGCCGATTTAAGCGCCGAACAAAAGCGCCACGCGGCGGGCCTTATGCGGGTGAATCACAGCGGTGAAGTGTGTGCCCAAGGGCTTTATCAAGGTCAGGCGTTAACGGCGCGCTTGGGGGATACCCGCCAAGCCATGCAAACCGCCGCCCAGGAGGAAATCGATCATTTGGCCTGGTGTGAGGCGCGCCTTAGCGAATTAAACGCCCGTCCCAGCCTGCTCAACCCGCTGTGGTACGGCCTGTCATTTGGGCTTGGCGCGGCAGCGGGTTTAGTGGGCGATAAAGTCAGCTTAGGTTTTGTCGCCGCTACGGAGGAAGGTGTCTGCCAGCATTTAAATGAGCATTTAACATCGCTGCCTAAAGAGGATGAAAAATCCCGCGCGATTATCGAGCAAATGCTGATTGATGAGCATCACCACGAACAAACCGCCCTCGCCGCCGGCGGAATTAATTTGCCTGCACCGGTAAAAATGCTGATGCGTTTAACCGCAAAAGCCATGACTCATTCGAGTTATCGCATCTAAGGAACCTCTGATTACGGGGTATTTTCAAAATACGCACGAGTACGTCCATGTAGCTCCGGCGCGGGCTTCCTGCCCGCGCCGGTTTTGAAAATGCCCCATAATCAGAGCTTCCGTAAATTAGTGGTGGGCCGTTTGTTATCTTCCGCTAAGTAACTTGGCGAGAATAAAGCAAGGAGCCTCAATTTAATTTAAAGTCGTGTATTTGTATGCTTCCCTCATCGTCTGTGCCTTCGCTCAAATCGAAGGAGAGCACTTCAGGATATCCAAAATCCTTGTTGTAAATTACGCTCATGGAAACAGGATCCTCCTCTATTACCGCCTGAACGTTCCCGAATAGAGTCTCAACGGTTGGAAGCCAGGCGAGCGATTTGTCATAGGCTCGGCCGCTAGGAGTGTAAAAAGCCCCTGATACCTTCCCGTAGTCGACCGTTACAATAACAGCCTCCTCATCGAGGCAGTCGCAATAAACAATCCATTTAAATTGGTAATGCTCTACGTTTGAGCGCTTCCATAAATCCATGCTGGCAACTAACAATTTTTGTTGTGCTTGGGGAGTTGACTGAGTTGTTTTAGGCGTCTCGTCACTGGGGGCAACACAGCCGAATAATTGACTCAACACAAAAACCAAAGGCAATAGTTTGGCGTTCATCTTGATGGTGTCCTTTTATTTCGTGATATAACACAGATGGCCCAAGCAATGAGCTCGGGATGGGATAGCGGTTCAGGATGGAGCCCCGCACCGTGAGAAGCTAATAGGAATAGATTGGAGACATATGTAATAAAATGTAATACCTACCACTAGCACTCACTTTTAACCTATGTTTTTTGATGTAAGCGCAGAGCGCGTTTGTTCAACGCTCGCCCCGCATGATCCAAAACCAGTTAAATACCCCCTTCTCCCACAAAAAATAGTCCCTGCATTGATCTCGCCGGATACTGAACCCAACTTAGACAAGTTTCGCAATGCATCCGCCAGATAAAGGACCCCGCTAGATTGCCTCGACAACCTCAAATTCATGGCTCACCACCACACCCGCAGCGCGCAACATAATGGATGCCGAACAATATTTTTCGGCCGAGAGCTGCACCGCCTTTTCCACTTGCGCAGGTTTTAATTGCCGCCCGGTCACAATAAATTTCATGTGGATTTTGGTGAAGGGCGAGGGCACACCTTCCGCGCGTTCAGCGGCTAGCTCACAATGGCAATCAACAATTTGCTGGCGGGCTTTTTTAAGAATGCTAATAACGTCAAACGAGGCGCAGCCGCCCACGCCCAGTAAAATCATTTCCATCGGCCGCAACCCCATATTGCGCCCGCCGTGATCTGGCGGCCCGTCCATCACCACCGCATGCCCAGAACCCGACTCGCCCACCATCAGGGTGCCATCCACCCATTTCACTGTCGCTTGCATAACTCAACCTGTTTAAATCGTTAAAAGAGGCTAGATTATCAGGGCCTTAGGGCTGCGTCACGAAACCGGGCCGATTCGAGGCGCGGCCAATGTGTTCGGTTAATTTGGCATTTTTATTGAGGACTATCTAACATTATGTGTTGGGAATGCTGGTGGGCATTGCACGCCAAGCGCATAATCCGTTTGGTATACCGCCGGATTTTTTAACAGCGTCTATAATGTAAGCAATTCACTATTGAATAGGCTCGGTTAATTGTTGCGCAGGTTAGAGTTTTGGCGGTATAAGGATAGAAGACGGCCTTATGCTGATTCCTAAGCATGGGCCTACACAACAATAACAATCGAATTCTTCTAGTCACGAGGATCGCATCTTGGTTTCAGTCTCCCTCTCCCCGCATATTCGTAACGTAGAAACATTTCTAGCGCACTGTCACCGCCGCCGCTATCCCGCCAAAAGCACCCTGATTTACGCTGGCGATAAAAGCGACTCGCTGTATTACATCATCAAAGGCTCAGTTACCGTTTTAATCGAAGACGAAGAGGGCCGAGAAATGATTGTGGCCTATCTCAACGATGGAGATTTTTTCGGTGAGATGGGGCTGTTCGATGAAAAAGACGCGCGCAGCGCCTGGGTGCGCGCCAAAAGCGAGTGTGAAATCGCCGAAATTAGTTATGCCAAATTCCAAGAAATTTCCGAAACCCATCCGGAATTTCTCTTTGCCTTGGGTTCGCAAATGGCTCGCCGCCTGCGCGCGACTACCCGCAAAGTGGGCGACTTAGCCTTTTTGGATGTCACCGGCCGTGTCGCGCGCACCCTGCTCGACTTGTGCAAAGAGCCCGATGCCATGACCCACCCGGACGGCATGCAAATTAAAATTACCCGCCAGGAAATCGGCCGCATCGTCGGCTGCTCCCGCGAGATGGTGGGCCGCGTACTTAAAACCCTGGAAGATCAGGGCCTAGTAGCGGTTAAAGGCAAAACCATGGTGGTATTCGGCACCCGTTAAACGCCCAATACCTGCCCATAAAAAAGGCCGCCTATGGGCGGCCTTTTTTATGGGCAGGTATTGGAGGCTATTTAAAAAAACAGCTCGCGCAACTTCTCCCCTGGCACCGGGGCGCGCATAAACGACTCTCCCACCAAAAACCCATACACGCCCCGCTCATTCATGGCTGCAACATCCTCCCGCGTGAAGATGCCACTCTCGGTAATCACGTATTTTCCCTTTGGAATCAAAGGCAACAGGTCAAACGTAGTGTTTAGGGAGACGTTAAACGAGTGTAAGTCTCGGTTGTTAATGCCCACCAAGGCATTGGGTAAATCCAGCGCCAACTCAAGCTCGGCGCGGTTATGCACCTCTACTAATACTTCCAGCTTGAGGCTGCGGGCATACTGGTTCAGCTCGATTAATTCACTCGGTGCCAAGGCGGCCACTATGAGCAAAATGGCGTCGGCACCGAGCACTTTGGCCTCGGCAATTTGGTAGGGCGCCACCATAAAATCCTTGCGGATAGCCGGTAGCGCCGTGGCCGCGCGGGCCGCCTGCAGATATTCATCCGCACCTTGAAAAAAATCCACATCGGTCAGCACCGACAGGCAGGCTGCCCCGGCCATCTCGTAGGAGCGGGCAATCTCCACCGGGTCAAAGGCATCGCGAATAACGCCCTTGCTGGGGGAGGCCTTTTTGATTTCAGCTATGACAGCGGGCTCTTTGCGCTCAATGCGTTCAATCAGGGCGCGCTCAAAACCGCGCCCGGCGGGCGCCTGTTGGGCGGCGCGCTCCAGGTCAGCAAGGCTGCGCTGAAGCGTGCGCTCCTGAATTTCCGCCCATTTGCGGTCGATAATTTTGCGAAGAATGGTCGGTGGCTGGTGGCTCACGGTGAGTCTCTAAATAGGTAATTAGAAAGGGCTGCCATTGTGGCACGGTCTGTACAGGCAGGTCAGCTCGCGCCCGCTAAGACACGCGACATCTCGGCCAAGTCAGATAGTTTCTCCAGCGCCAAGCCTGTGGCGATGGTGTCCTCGGCCATAGCAACCCCCTGCGCCAAACTATCGGCCAGGCCTGCCACATAAATAGCCGCCCCGGCGTTGAGGGCGATCATATCGGCGGCGGCCTTGCCGCGCGGGGTGGCGCGTTTGCCCAGCGCATCCTGAATCAGCGCTAAGGACTCGGCAGCCGAGCTTACCTTCAAAGGCTCCAAACTCTGCCGCTGAATACCAAAATCCTCCGGCGCCAGAGTGAATTCACTCAGCGCGCCATCCCGCCATTGAGCTATGTGTGTGGGTGCGGCCAGGCTGATTTCATCCAGGCCATCATCGGCATTTACCACTAACACATGTTCACTGCCCAAACGCCCCAACACTTGCGCCAGGGTATTACACAGGGCGCGGCTGTAAACTCCCAACACCTGGCGTTTCACGCCTGCGGGGTTAGTCATGGGGCCGAGGATGTTAAAAATGGTCCGCAGGCTCAACTCCTTGCGAGGGCCTATGGCGTGTTTCATGGCGGAGTGATGGGCCTGGGCGAACATAAAACCTACCCCCAGTTGCTCTACGCAGCGAGCCACCTGCTCGGGAGCAAGGCCCAAATTCACACCCGCCGCCTCCAACACATCCGCACTGCCGGAGATACTAGTAATGGAGCGATTACCGTGTTTGGCCACCCGCCCACCCGCTGCGGCCACCACGAAGGCGGCGGCGGTGGAGACGTTAAACAGCGGCGAACCATCGCCACCGGTGCCGCAGGTATCCACCAAGGGCACCCGGCCCGGCGCTATGGCGACAGGCGTCACCAGCTCGCGCATCACCTGCACAGCCCCAGCGATCTCATCGATAGTTTCGCCTTTGATTTTCAATGCGACTAAAAACCCACCAATCTGCGCGCCGGTTGCTTCACCGGTCATGATTTGGCGCATGACCGCCGCCATTTGCTCTTGAGAGAGGGAGCGCGCTTCAACCAAAAGGGATAGTGCTTCTTTTATCTGCATACAAAAATGCCTTAGTTGTTATTCCCGCCCCTGTGTGGGCGCAAAAAATTCGCCAGCAGCTGATGGCCGTGTTCGCTGAGGATGGATTCAGGGTGAAACTGCACGCCTTCTAAAGACCAAGACCTATGCCGCACCCCCATGATAACCGGCTCTTCGCCAGGGGTTTCTGTCCAAGCACTCACTTCTAATTCGGCGGGCAGCTTATCCCATGCCAAGGCTAAAGAGTGATAACGCACCGCCTTGAAGGGGCTCGGTAAACCGGCAAACACACCCTCGCCACTGTGATGAATAAGGCTGGTTTTACCATGCACCGCCCTGGGCGCTCGCACCACCTGCCCACCCAGAGCCTGGCCTATGGCCTGGTGGCCCAGGCAAACACCCAAGATCGGCACTAGGCCACCCAACGCACGGATCACCGGCAGGCAAATGCCCGCTTCATTGGGTGTACACGGCCCCGGCGATATTAGGATATGAGTCGGCGCCAAGGCCTTTATCTGCTCTAGGCTACAGGCGTCATTGGCCACCACCTTGACCTCAAACCCAAGCTCCTGAATGTAGTGCACCAGGTTATAGGTAAAAGAATCGTAATTATCGAGCATTAAAACCACTGCAGGCCCCCATCAAAAAACCTCAGCCCAGCCAAAGGGTGCGCAAGGGTGCAAAGTGTACACCTGCCCAACCTCGCCCGCAGACAAAACACCAAAGCACACTCACAAGACCATTCCGAGCCCCGTCATACTCCCTAGGTGACAACCACCCCAGTAAACACACCGCCCAGAAAAATGTGACAAAAGTCTCGTCGAGAGCGTTTACAGCCACAGGCTCCACCTGTGCGCTGATCGCGCTCGGTCGGTGCAGCACAGCTGCCGACCTCTATAAAAATCCTTTGTAATGCAAAGGCCTAGCGACCAATGCCGATTTAATCTGAGGTCAGTGTATGAGATAGGTCAAAAAAGGAATAGAATTTGCTCAAAGCACCCGTTAGCCCAGACTTATCGTCGCTTAGCAGATACTACCCATGTTCAAGCACACCTCAAAGCCCGGACCGTTTGATGTGATTACCCCCAAAGGCCGAGAGCCTATGCAGCCTTCCAAATTGTTGGGGCAAATCCGTACGCAAACCCTGCTTGGATGCGAGCAACTGCTCGCTCACATGTTTTCAGCGGTTGACGATCTTTTTTACGACCTGTCCAAACGGGCCTCCAGTAACAATGAGGCAAACCTCTATTTCGAGGCCATGCGGGAAATCCGCGTTAATCGAGAGGGCACCGCAAAGCGCTTTTTACATCAGGTGGGCAGCGCGTTCGCTCAGCTTGCGGATCGGGAGCGATTCGGCTCTGCACCCCACAAAGAACACAGCAATGTGAACTTATCCCTGGTGGAAGGCGACGATCTGGAAATCGATCTCGCCAGAACCACCATGATCAGCAGTGCCCGCGCGCTCTTTCACGACGACCTCTACCATCTAACCACTCGGCTCAACGAATTGTTGTCGCTGTTTGATATAGACGAAAACAGCAATCCTCTGGACCCAGAGCAGCTCACCAAGGCGTTTATTGTCGCCTGCCAAGAGCAGCTGCACATCAATATCAAAGCGCGCTTAATCGTTTTTAAATTATTTGAAAAACACGTGCTAAAGCAGCTGGGGCACATCTACCACGATGCCAACCAAGTGTTGATTGAAGCGGGCCTGCTGCCAGAGCTTGCCCGTTCGGTGAAAAAACACGCGCCGCAAATGCCCGCCACATCGCTGGATGAGTTTGGCGGCCCCGGCGCGCAAACCGGCTCCGTCATGCCCCGTACACCACCCCAGGCCGCGCCGTTTTTTATGGGGCAAGAGGCGCTGGGTTTGCTGCTCGCCGCCGTGCGTCAAAGCGCAACCAGCAGCGGCAGCCCCGCTAGTGCAGCCATGCCAGCGATCAACTGTTTTATCTTCACCAGCAACCCTGGCCCCGTTATGACCGGGCAGGAATTGGCGACTCGGCTCAGCCAAAGCCAACCGGTGGTGGAAGAGAAAATCGCTCAGGCGCCGCGCAATGTCATCGGCGATATAGTCAGTGACCTTCTCGCCAGCAATGACCCAGAACTGCCTCACGCGCTGGATCAAGATGACGAAAACATCATCAATTTGGTGGCCCTGTTCTTCGATCAAATTCTCGCCGATGACAACCTACCCAGTGTGGTGCAATCGCTCATTTGCCGCCTGCAAATTCCTATTTTGCGCATGGCTATCAAGGATCGCAGCTTTTTTGATAACCCTGAGCACCCTGCGCGCTTGCTGGTTAACAGCCTCTGCAGCGCAGGCCTTGAACTGGACGATAGCCGCCCCTTGGATAAGGACCCGGCCTATAAAAAGATGCTCGACGTGGTGCAGCACATCTGTGCCCACCAGCAACAGGATGAATCGATTTTCAGCGAGGCCCGCGCCCAGCTGGTGGATCTGCTGGAAAAAGAAAAACGCAAATCCGGCCTGGTAGAACAGCGCACCGTGCAGGCAGAGGAAGGCCAGTACCGCATGCTGCAGGCCCGCCTGGTAGCGCAGAACCTAATCTACGAAAAAATCAAAGACCAAGCCCTGCCCGATGACATCAGTGAGTTCCTCTGCGGCCAGTGGCTGCAGGTATTGGTGTTCTTGCACCTGCGCTTTGGCGAGGACAGCGCGCAATGGATGGGCGCGGAGCAGAGCATCATCGACCTGGTTTGGCTCAGCCACGACCACAAAGATCAGCGCTCACAACAGCGCCGCGAGCGCATGCTGCCTGAGCTGTTGGACCGTTTAGATCAAGGCCTGGAAGGCGTCATGACCGATGCGGTGGAACGCAATCAACTGGTCGATAAGCTCGAAGGCATTCTCAAAGCCGTCGGCGCTAAGCAGCTCGATGGCCGCCAATTCCACAGCCTTACCTCGCTGCAAAAAGAGGAGCTGGGCCGAGGCGACAGCGCGCAGAAATCCTGGCAGGAAATGAGCGTGATCGAGCGGCAGATGGCCCGCCACGAAGAGCTGTTTAATCAGTACTACGTGGAAGCCAAAGAGATGCCCATAGGTACCTGGATTATCTACGCCGATGAAACCGGTCGCCTGCAGCGCTGCAAGCTCTCGTCCAAGATCGACAGCGACACCTATCTGTTCGTGAACCGGCTAGGCTTTAAGGTGCTGGAGAAAAGCCGCAAGCGTTTAGCGCTTGATTTGCAAAATGGCAAAGCGCGCGTCATCAATACACAGCCGTTTTTTGACCGCATGATGACACTGCTGGTGAATCGCTTAGAAAGCGCCAAGGATGTACCCCCCGGCGCCTAAACGCTCGCTCTATCTGTGCTGTAACACATACTAAAACAGCGGTGCACTTGCCGGATAAACGCGTCAGCCCGCCAGCTATGGCGCACTTTGCCGAGCCAAACACCGCCATGACTGACTGGCTGCACACACATGGAAAACACCTTAACTCATTTGGCGTTTTTAGCCGGCGCGGGCCTTTCTCTAGCGCTTACCATCACCCTTTGGCTCACCCGTAAAACTCGCGCACTGCACCCCAGCATCGCCCTGGCCACAGCGGTACAGAGCGCCTGGCTGTTCAGCCTAGCCTACTGGTATGCCCCCGGCAGCTGGCCCAGCCAAATCTGGGTGAGCGGGCTTGAGTGCTTGCACTACAGCATCTGGCTGCTCGCGCTGGCGCGCATTATCCCGTTCTACTGTGAACGCCCCCTACCCACTCTCTACCGGTTTTTTATTCTAGGCCTGAGCCTGGTGTTTGTGTTTGCCAACGGCATCAACGCCCTTTGGCCTGAATCCAGCCCATTCAACACGCAAAAGCTTATGGTGTGGCAAGGCCTGGTGTTATCTATTGGCTGTTTGGTCACTATCGAGCAGCTCTACCGCAATATCACCAGTGTGCGGCTGCTCAAGCTCATCGCCCTAAATCTTGCCGCCATGTTTATCTACGATATTTACCTGTATGCGCAGGATTTAATATTCGATAACGCGAGCAATTTCTTCGCGCAAGTGCGCGCCACCGTGACCATTGCCGCCTGTACCTTTATGATACTCGCCACCTTGGTGCTCAAACACCACAACGCGCAGCCGCCGCAGTTGGTACTGTCTCGGCCCATCGCCTTTTATTCCACCTCACTGATCATTGCTGGCACCCTGCTGTCAGCCATCAGCTTCGCGGGTTATTACATGAGTCTCTACGGTGGCGACTGGGGCACCATCATCTACTCACTCCTGTTGGTGGGCACACTGATTCTGCTCGCCAGCGCCTTTAGCTCCAACCGCCTGCGCGAGCAGCTGAGCGTGTTGGTGAACAAACACCTGTTCAGCCACAAGTACGATTACCGCACCGAATGGCTCAACGTCATTGACCAGCTCTCCAAACCGTCCAACTCTGAAGAGGTCTACCAGCGCGCCCTCAGCTCAGTCACCAATATTTTTAAAAGTGCTGCAGGCGGCCTCTGGCTGAAACGGGGCAATGTATTTGTGCCGGTCTATCAAGCACCCGATTTAATCGCCCCCCGCCAGGCTCAAGAACCGAGTGACAGCCCATTTATTCGCGCGCTGGAGCGCGAGGAATGGGTATTTTTCCCCCACGCAGGCAACCCCTCTCAAACGCAAACACCCAACGAGCGGCTGCCCCACTGGGCGAAGGATATAAACAATCTATGGCTGATTTTGCCTCTCATTGATAAAGCTGAACTCATAGGTTTTATGGTGCTGATTGCCCCGGCACAAAACCAAGACACGCTCAACTGGGAGGACTTAGACCTACTCAAAATCCTCGGCCGCCAAGTAGCACACTACCTCTCCCGCCAAGCTCAGGCGGATCAACTGGCGGAAGCACGGCAGTTTGAAACCTTTAACCGTCTATCCGCCTACATGATGCACGACCTCAAAAACCTGATCGCGCAACAGTCTTTAGTGGTTAAAAACGCCGCCAAACACAAGGACAACCCCGCCTTCGTCGAAGACGCCATCCAAACCATCAGCAACTCCGTTAACCGCATGCAACACCTGCTGCAAAAACTGCAGCACACCAGCGGGGAGGAGATTCGGGTTCTACTGCTATCAGAAGTCCTTATGGATGCGGTCAAACGCTGCCAAAAGGCTATGCCCGCCCCCACCCTGCGTATCGACGACGGCGATTTACAGGTCAAAGCCGACCGGGAAAGCCTCACCATGGTGTTTGCTCACATGATCCAAAACGCCCAGGACGCCACCCTGGCCAGCGGTTATGTAGACCTCTTTATCACCCGGCAGGATGGCTACGCGGTAGTGTTAATTGAGGACAACGGCCAAGGCATGGACGAAGATTTTATTCAAAACCGCCTGTTCCGCCCCTTCGACACCACTAAAACCGGCAAGGGTATGGGGATAGGCATGTACCAAGCGCGCGATTGCATCACCAACCTCGGCGGTGAAATCAGCCTGGAGAGTGTGCCCGGCGAAGGCACCACCTTTTTTATTCGTTTGCCGCTCGCCCAGGAGGGCAGTGTGGCCCTAGCTAAACCAGCTGCGGCCTAAGCGTGCAACAGGCGATTATCGGCTACCACCAAGACGCAGAGCAGCACTGGGTCGCTCAGCTGGCCTGCGGCCACAACCAACATGTGCGCCACGACCCACCCTGGACGCTGCATCCCTGGGTAATCCAGCAGGAAGGGCGCGACACCCACCTAGGGCTGCAGCTCAACTGCGTCAAGTGCGACCAACAGGCGCCTAGCGATGAACGGCCAGACACAGGCGCCCACTTATTGCCCGCCAATACCGCATCCTTAGCCCATTCATTAGGCCAAATCTTGTTGGCCCAACACCTTCTTGTCAGCTGCGCCGAATCCTGCACCGGCGGCTTAATCGCCGCTGCCATAACCTCCGTGCCCGGCAGCTCCGGCTGGTTCACACAAAGCTGGGTCACCTACTCCAACCAAGCCAAGCAAGCCCTATTAGGCGTAATTGACGCAGCCCTCGCGCAGGGCGCCGTCAGCCAAGCCACAGTGGAATCTATGGCCATGGGTGCTCAAGCGCAGAGCCAGGCTCACTGCGCGCTAGCCACCAGCGGCATTGCAGGCCCGGACGGCGGCAGCGAGGATAAACCCGTAGGTACGGTATGGATCGCTTGGAGCGGCCCCTGGGGTGTCAACAGCCAGCGCTTTCACTTCGCAGGCGACCGGCAAGCAGTGCGCATACAGGCCGTCAACGCCGCCTTGGGCCAACTAATCGCACTGTTAAGAGCCTAATACGCCGCTTTTCCAGCGATCGAAAATAACTGTATAAATTTACACTAACTGGTTGCGCATACAGTATTTTTATAATAAATTAAAACTATCAACTCAGCGGGTATCACCAGTGCTCGCCAGCTTCCCATCACACGCCGCCTATTGAGGATTTTATGGACGCCAATAAAGAAAAAGCTCTGCAAGCTGCCCTGTCACAAATCGACCGTCAATTCGGCAAAGGCACTGTGATGCGCATGGGCGATCGCGAACGGGTCAACATCCCCGCCATTTCTACCGGCTCCCTGGGCCTTGATGTCGCCCTTGGCATTGGCGGCCTGCCCAAAGGGCGTATTGTTGAAATCTACGGCCCGGAATCCTCGGGTAAAACTACCCTCACCTTACAAGTAATTGCCGAAGCTCAGCGCAAAGGTGGCACATGCGCCTTTATCGACGCCGAACACGCCCTCGACCCCATTTATGCAGAAAAACTCGGCGTCAATGTAGATGAACTCATAGTCTCCCAGCCAGACAACGGTGAACAAGCCCTCGAAGTTGCCGACATGCTCGTGCGCTCAGGCGCCGTTGATGTGCTTGTGGTGGACTCAGTAGCCGCCCTGACCCCCAAAGCCGAAATTGAAGGCGAAATGGGCGATCACCATGTAGGTTTACAAGCGCGCCTCATGTCGCAAGCGCTGCGTAAAATCACGGGCAACATTAAAAACGCCAATTGCCTGTGTATTTTCATCAACCAAATACGCATGAAAATCGGCGTTATGTTCGGCAACCCGGAAACCACCACAGGTGGTAACGCCTTAAAATTCTACGCCTCTGTGCGCTTGGATATTCGCCGCACCGGCTCGGTAAAAGAAGGCGAAGAAGTCACTGGCTCTGAAACGCGAGTTAAAGTGGTTAAAAACAAAGTCGCCCCGCCCTTTAAACAAGCTGAATTTCAAATTCTCTACGGCCAGGGTATTAACCGCTTAGGTGAGGTTGTGGATTACGGCGTAAAACTTGGCATGATCGACAAAGCGGGCGCTTGGTACAGCTGCCAGGGTGAAAAAATCGGCCAAGGTAAACAAAACGCCATTCAATACCTGCGTGAACACCCAGAGCTCGCCCAAAGTTTGGAGGAGCGCATTAAGGCTGAAATGCTCGGCAACGGCGCGGCTTTAAGTACCGCTAGTGCAGAAGATTTTGCCGAAGAAGAAATGTAATTGAGTTGCGCGGTTAATTTAAGGTAGCGCTGCTTACCGAGCATTTTCGGCGCCGTCAGAACCTAAAAAACCTCTGAAAGATTAGCTTGCTCACTTTGCTGCCGTTGAATGCAGGCTAGCTACTGCTTCGCCGCCTACATGTTTCAGAGGTTCCTTAGGCAAGCGCTTAACTTATACGGCTAATAGCTTCGCGCTGTAGCAGCAATGGATACAGATTATTTCAGACCGTCAAAAGAGGGACCTTTTTGACGAGCCTACACGGATGCATGGCGTGTCTGAAATAATCTGTATCCATTGCTGCGGGTGAGATTATTAACTAGGCGTTTTAGTAGCGTGTTAATAGCTGCGGCATGAATGCTACCACGGTGGCTTAAGCCGCTGTGAATGCCGCAAAAACAAAGAGATCAGGCCGATCTATTGTGTCGTCGGGTTAATACAAATAAAAGACTCATCGGCACTCAAGGTTGTTTTCGGCCTGCGCTTAGATCATATCTAACCTGAAGAAAAGTTCTGAACTATTACCATCAGATTAATAAAACTTCACAGAGGCATGTGAAAACAATCGATTATGGCGGTTCACCCCATACCTTGATCGCCCCAAACCAAGGCCTATCAATGGAAACACCATGCTCGCCTCAAGCCATTTATCAATATGCGCTTTTACTTTTATCCCGGCGGGAACATTCGCGTGCGGAACTCAAACAAAAAATCATGCGCCGTTTTGGCAACATAGAATGCAGTTTAATTGACAGCGCCTTAGAGCGGCTCGCTGCTGACAACTACCAATCGGACCTGCGTTTTGCCGAGAGTTTTATTCATAGCCGACTGCAACGCGGCTACGGCTTGAGCAGAATTAAATTGGAATTGCGCCAAAAAGGCATAGCCCAAGACCAGATCACCAGCCAATTGCACAATAGCAGTGTACAAGAGCAAGAACAGCAACAGCTTGAACGTATGTGGCGCAAAAAATTCAATGCTCAACCCAAAAACAATCAAGAGCGCTACAAACAACAATACCATTTGGCCAATAAAGGTTTTCGCAAGGAAGTTATTGAACAATTCTTCCGCTGCCCGCCCTGGGGCGATGAGTAAAAATTGCAGTTATCGCTTAGAACCGACCTGTTATTCGGCAATTCCCCACCAAAACAAAAGCCCCGCGCCATATCCATTCGCCCTGAGCTTGTTGATAAGCATATTAGCCTGCCCCAAATAATTGCGTGAGTTTAAAGGCCAAAGGGTTTAATTTATTAACCCGGCGAGTTTTAGTGCCGGATTAATAGGTGCGGCATGGATGCCTCAAAGGCGGCCTAAGCCGCTGCGAGTAAAACAAGCAGATCCACGTATCTTCGCCAGCCTTAGCGGGACGACGATACAATAGATCAGGACGATCTATTGTATCGTCGGATTGATAATACACTCCGTTAGATTTAAACCAAGCACGTAATGAAAGCGAAAATTTCGCTACGCGCGCGGCAAGGCCAGCTGCGATAATAAAACGCATCCAATACACAACGAGGACACCAACCATGTTAGGAAAAATAGTCACCAACACCCCCAGCCCAGGGCGCGCAGGCGGCGGTATGCTGGCCATCATTATTGCCGGCGTCATTGTGATAGCGCTTGGATTGCAAAGTTTTTACACCGTCTCCGAAGGCTACCGCGCCGTCATTTTGCGCAACGGCTCTTTAGTTGGCACTGCCGAACCCGGTTTTGGTTTAAAAATTCCTTTTATGGATTCCATCGTAAAAATTAGCGTGCGCGATAATATCGCTCGATTAGAATTGCCCACCTACAGTTTTGACCAACAATTAGCCACCACACGCATTTCAATTTCATACCGCATTATGGCCGACAAAGTGGATGAGGCGTTTAGCCGCTACGGTGGAGAACAGGGCGTAGTTGAGCGGCTAATTCAACCCAAAGCCACCGAAGGTTTTAAAGAAACCTTCGGCAAATACACAGCGAGCCTGGCTATTCAAGAGCGGGAAAAACTCGGCGCTGATGTGAATACACGTATTATTCAAAGCATCGAAGGCCCCGTTATCTTAACCTCGGTGCAAATCGAAAATATCGATTTTTCCAGCCAATATGAGCGTTCAGTTGAAGAGCGTATGTTGGCGCAAGTACTAGTAGAAAAAGAAAAACAAAATCTCGCTAAAGAGCGCGTATTAGCTGAAATTAAAGTGACTCAAGCCAAAGCACAAGCAGATGCAATCGAAGCTCAGGCGCGAGCAGAAGCAGAGGCCATTCGGTTAAAAGGCGAAGCAGAGGCAAAAGCTATTACTGCGCGCAGTGAAGCGTTAAAAAATAACGCAGCGTTAATTGAACTGGTTACTGCGGAAAAGTGGGATGGCAAATTGCCAAGCACTATGTTGCCGAATGCAACAGTGCCATTTATTTCCACCAAATAACTCGGCGCCGCTTAACAGTTTGTTGAAATAGGTTGGCGGCGACGGTCTGGCAAGGAAAATCTGACGACACAACCGGAGTTTACACGTAGTAAATGAGGATTTTTCATCAAATTTAACGCCGCCAGGCCTAGCAAGGTAGTATTTCAACCAACGGCTAAAACGCAACCTGCGCTTTTTCTCACAGCACACTATTTATAGAGCGATTAACGTTTTAACCCGGTGGATTTTAGAGCGGAGTTAAAACTTACCGCATGAACGCCGCAACGGTGGCCTAAGCCGCCGCGAGCCCCACTCAAACAAGAAAATCCGCTTATCTTCACCCGCTTTAGCAGCACTAAGACAAAATAGATCAGAACGGTCTATGTTGTCGCCGGGCTAATAAGAGGCCATTTATAACCACGCCAAGGAAGGCAATGTCATTAAGTTGAGGATTTTCTGAATAGAAAAATCCCGCTGGAGCGCCCCTTGTGGGCGCCCCAGCCTCTGCGGATACTGATATTTTTTAAGGGCTTAAATTGGGCGACCACAAGCGTCGCCCCTACAGTTTCCCTTAACTTAATGACATTGCCCCCCTACCCTCCCGTACATAAATCACTTCCTGGTGATTTACCCGCTGAGATGTGGTTTATGCACGGGGAGGTGGGGCGGGGTTTCTGGCAGGGGGCAAAATCTCCTAAAAAACCAGATGAAATCCTTAACTTAATGACATTGCTAAGGAGTGCTCTGATTAGACGGAAATTGGCCTAATGTCAAAACCGTCGCGAAAGTGGGCCATTCTGCGTTTTCTGAAAAAACTCACTAATCAGAGCAGCCTTGAGCTTTTACAAATAACGGGCGCGCAGCACTCGCACTTCCACTGCGCCGCCGTTCGGTATTTCAGTGGGGATGCCACCGACCTCCGCAGGCTTGTAAAACTCAGGGATCACGCTGTGGTCAATAGTTGTTTCTGCGGTTAACCAATTCTGTGTTAATCCCAAACCGCCATCGTTATAAATGGCGCCTCCACCGGAGGCCGAATTTTTCTTCGCTAATGCAGAAGAAACCACGTAACCGTACAAAATAGTTTTCCCTTCCGTGCGGAAAAGATTTCCCGCTAGGATAGAGCCGTAAATTACGTTTTCTGCCGCCAATTGAATATCGCCACCACTGTAAGGTGCCATGGTGGTGATTTCAGTAACCGTAGTGCCCGCATTTTTATCGACAATTTTCTTCGTAACAATTTTACCCACTCGCCCACCTGTTTCGGCTGTATCCTGGCTAGTGGTTGAGTCGACATCGCCAGTTTGATAGCTTGCCGTGGTGCGAGTGACACTGATGCGGCGTTGTCCACCCGCCATGAGTGTTACGTTGCCTAAGTTATCGCCTGCAACAGAATCATAACCATTGGCGGTACAAAAATTGGTGGGCAGCAAATTTATCGCTGCATTAGCCAGGTTTGTGCATACGCCAGGTAAGCGGACGCCATTAACTGTGCCGCCATTAGGGCCTGCGAAGTTAAGTGCGAGACTTCGGCCTATGTTACCTTCAGTGCGGATGTACCCGGCGGCCAGAAACGCGGCAGGTGAGAGGGGTGTCATTTTCATATTCAAATTGCCATCGAATAAAATAACCCCGGGAGCCACATGGCCCTCTAAATAAAATGTGTAGGGCGCCGCGCCAGACTGATTGCCACCACCTTGCACCGTCCAGCAGCCGTCAGTACAAAAAATATTTTTGGTAGCGGCCGCCGCAGAGCAACCTGCATCTTTGTTGCCATTGGCATCAAGCAAACATAAATAACCCTGCGTACCTGCGCGCACTAATTCATAACTACCCGCCAGCGCCACTCCCGCAACGCCACCTCTACCGACATTTTTTACCGTAATAATGCTGCGCTGGCCGTCGTAACGCACAACATAATTGGCAAACTCCTCGCGCGCCCAAACATCAATCGGCAGTGGTGCTAGGTCAATGGGTTGCAACGTGGGAATGGCTTTTAAAGGTGGCGTAGCAACTCTAAATTTAGTCGGTGCCGCAGTTGAGCAGCCGCTAAACGCTGGAGCAACAGCCTCTGTGCCGGGCTGCGCGTTAGAGTCACAGGTGATGCTCGCTCGGCTGTAGGCCCGATCCAAACGAACCGGGTCGGCCTTAAGCACACCTTGAGACTCTACCGATTTAAAACAGGTACCGGTGGTACAACCGGACAAAGTCGTTGTGGAAAGGCTACCGATAGCGCGGAATTCTAAATTGTTTTGGTTAGTTATATTGACTGTACCTTGCGCCGCAACCTGAGTGACTACAGAACTTACCCCAGTCGGTGGTGCGCTGGTGCGGTACAGCACATTGCCGTTGGAATAAACACTGCCCGCAAAACCCTGCTGGATGTTCACACCTGCCAGGCCTACAAGGCGCTCCACCACTTTGGCATCACCCTGCATATTCACTGTGCCGTTGGCATGGACATCACGCAGCACTACATCAATATTGTTTAAAGTCACATCGCCCGTGGCACGTACAGAATTAACACCCGTAATTTTACTGGTGAACTCTGCATTTCCTTTAACCGTAACCCGCTCACTACCCGATTCCACGTTCTTATACTTAACCTCGCCCTCAAAGCGCGCATTGTCGTAGAAGCCTGCTGCGCCATCCTCCTTCAATGTACGCCCTCCTTTGCCGACAATACCGTAGACAATCTGCAATGTTGTGCCCACATGAGCGTCGGGGTCAGTGGCTACAAGATTAACAATTACCTCCCTGGGGGCAGGCGGCACGGCAGGCGGCGCAACAGTTAAAACCGTTGGCACTACTCGATTTTGTCGTGCGCCAGCCGGAGCCCTAAACTCAGCACCTGGCTGCAGCTGTTCAAGCTCTGCTAGAGGCATGGCCTCTAGCACCTGGCGAAAGGCTTCGGCGCCCGCCCAAGCAAGGCTTTGTGCGTTAACTTGAGCTTGGCTAGCAATTTGTTTGTTCTGGGCGCTGTTGATGTTAAACATCAGCGCAAGCCCCATGGCGGTGATACTAAAACCGACCAATACCGACATCAGGATGGTGGCGGCGCCCTGTTGATGTTTAATCGGTTTGCTGTACATGGGGTTAACTCGCGGCGAAAGTATCAAAGGGAAATATTGACCAAACATAGGGTGTGCGCCCTGGGTACGGCAATGTTAGGAGCTGGGGTATACACGGCCGCAGTATCGAACACATTGAGCACTAAAATTGGCCGCACTGGCGGTGCCACGGCGCCCGGTGCCAAGACAGCTGCAGCGCCATAGGGCATACAGGCGCGGTCATTGGCTGGATCGGATGCGAATTCAATCAGAGGGCGTGTGAGGGTTACGGGGGTAGCCGCATCCAACGCCTGCAAACGTACGAACGCCAGCTGCTCGGTGCGAGCCCAGAGCGACTCATCATTCACATCCGGCATTGCCCCTGCAGCGGTACACAGACCTGGGTTGGCATTGAAAAGCTCCAGCGTGTATTGCAGCTGGGGGGTATTAAAAGTAGAAACCGCGCGGCGGCACTGCGGATTTCCGCCCGGATTGGGGTCCTCACTGAAACGCCAGGCCACCATGGAGACCCAAGAGTTGGGGGTAGCGCCTGCAACCCTGTTCACCACGACAAAATCTTGGTTCCGCCCAGATCCATTGGCGCGGCCCATATTGAAGCCCGCCGCCAGCAGTTCCTGATCCAGGCGCAATACCGCAAGGCTTAAATCCCCCTCCATACGCGCATCCGCCTTGGCTTCGGTGGAAGTGCGCACTAGGTTATGGAACATGGACAGACTCGCTAAAATCGCCAGCATAGAAACCACCATGCCCACCAGCAGGCTGATCATAGTGGCGCCGCGCTGAGAAAACTTGGTCATTATTAATGCGCCCCCAAAACATACTCAGCAGTTTCGTTACCCGTGCCGACGGGGACTTTAATGCTTCGATTTACACCCTCAAGATAGCGGATGTAAGGCGTAGCAGTAATGGGGTGGGCATAAGTCTCTAGTAGAGGGCTGCATTTCTCGGTGAAAGAGGCGCTGATGGTTTGCTTCCGCTCCCTTACATCAATACGCCCTTGAGTCTCCGCATCACTCCCCGCCAGCTGACAGCGCACGGCGCCGACTGCAAAAGGATCGCGATTGTAGAGCTCCTCTCGCAAGGTTGTTACCACCAGCTCCTGGCGTGACATCTCTTCCTGGGTGAGCAGGACCCGCGAGGTGATCGCCAGGGTGCCCAGGCTTACCAAAGCAGTGATCAGAGTGCCGATCATGGCCTCAATTAAAAAATCGCCGGTTTGTTGTTTTAGGCTGTACATATCAAAACGCCCGAATGATGTTGGACTGATCATTAGGATCAGCATTGTTGGCATTGTTTGGATCTCGCAGAGTGTCTGCCCCTGTGACCACCACGCTAAGCCCCGTGGCGGGATCAAATGGCAGTGTGCAGGTGCTGCAGTCTGCCCCCTGACAGAGGCTCACGGCGCCGCGAGAATTAAAGCTGGCACCGCAAAAAGCTTGATTATTGTTACCGAAGGTAATCGCCACATCCTGTCCCATGTGATAGACCGGCCGGTCAGCAGGTGTCAGTAGCGCTAAGCGACTGCAGGCGGCTGCAGTCGCAGGAGTTGTACCTGTGCGCTGGAAAATAAACAGGTCTTGCCCCGAGCGGCAAAGCACTGCGCTGGCAACCCCACTATCAGCACCCGTGCTATTGCGCATAGCCAGCGCCTTGGTAGTGCCCAAGGCACGCTGCACGCCGGCGAAGTCTTTCTCCAATTGGGCGTTACGGATCCAACCTGAGGCCAGAGGAACCGTGACGAAGGCTAAAAATGCTACCACCGCCAGAACCACCAAAAGCTCTATAAGCGAAAAGCCTCTTGCGCGCTGCATGTTTGACTAACCCCTTAGTTGGCCGGTTGGGCAGGAGGAGCATCACATTTGACTTTGCAAACGGCCGGATTGTTACAGTAACGAGTGGCCGCGCCCCGCACCACTTCAAGTATCAGGGTGCAATTGTTGAAATTGCTGGTAGTTTTACCGGCGGCGCTGATGCGGTAGGTGCCAGTGTTTGGGTTAACCAGGGTGTATTGGAAATTAAAAGCGTCAGCAGCTTTGGTGCCAGGCCCCCAACTGGTCACCAGATTTTTCACGGCGGTAGTGTCGTTGGTGGCGGGGGTGGGGGGGTAACTCAACACGCGGCGAAAGCGCCCTTCCAAAGCGAGGCTTAGAGCTTGTAAGTCACCGTAGGCGGCGTCAGCTTCGCCTCGGCGGATAAAGTTGGAGTAACTGGGTACGGCGACAGCCGCGAGTATGCCCACTATGGCAATGGCCACTAGCAGTTCGATAAGACTAAAACCTCGCGGTACATTCGTGTTGTTGAGCATGGCAGCCCCTTAAGTTAGCGCATTTACGCACCAGCCTTAGCCCGCAAATTTGAACGTCGTTATTGATACCCGCGCCTAACAAGCCGAACTTCGTGATCGGCTCGAAGGGTGTTGCACAATTTTATGGAGGCGCAGTGCCGGGTTTTATAGTGCGCAGGCTAAGTTCTTCAACCAGTGTTCTTGTAATAATGGTTATAAGAAATCAAGAACTTAGAAGGTAGCACAGGATGTTTGTCATAGTACCTAAGACACTAAGGTGGTTCAATAAACCTGCTATTGAGTCACTTAGTTTGATATTCGCCCGTCGGCTTTTCGTACCGATTACGGGGAAAATAAGAGATGTAGTAGACAAAAATATTAGAACCATGCCTCGTTCCACGTGAGGAATAGACACGAATCTGGTGTTGGGCGCCATTAGTATGCGGCCGATCTGGGCCAAGTGCCGCTTATCGGGAAAGTGTCAAAAAGCAGCTATGCAGGGTTACACAGCCGGTTAACGGGCATTGTTCAGATAAAAAATCAGCCGGGCGCGCCGGCTGATTGTGTTTGGTTACAGATATCGTGAGCGCAATACGCGCACATCATTACCTGTGCTGTTGGAAGGGGTGCCACTTGCGGCACCTGGGACCGATTTGCCGTCGTAGTATTGCGGTTGAATACTGTGGTCTATGTTGGTGGCTGCTGAGAGGAGGTTCTGCGTCAGCCCTAAGCCGCCATCATTCAGGGTTGGGCCGCCGGATGCTGAAGGTGTGCGCGCCAGGGCGGAGGAGACCACATAACCATACACGGTGCTGGTGCCCTCGGTTTTCAGCATATTGCCCGCTAGCAGAGAACCAAACACCACATTATCCGCCGCCAACTGTATGTCGCCGCCGGAATAGGGTTGCTGTGTGATTACCTCTGTGGTGGTAGTGCCTGCCACAGCATTAGGGGTTACTTTGGTGATCACGTAGGCGGTGCGGCCATCGGCCTGCAGGTTGGCAACACGGGTCTCTGATGCTGTGTCGCTGGCCTTATACGCGGCGGTGGTAGTGGTCACCGAGCGGCGATTGCCCCCGGCCATCAAAGCCACATTGCCCAGCTTGTTGGCAGCGGTGCTGTCGAAGGTGCCATCGGCTAAACAAAAGTTGCTGGGCGTTAGGTTGAGCTGGCTGCTGGCGAGGTTCGAGCACACACCGGGCAGAGTTGTGCCTGCCGCAGTACCACCGGTGGGGCCAGCAAAATTCAGCGCCAGGCTTTTGCCGGTGTTGCCCTCCGTTTTGATGAAGCCTGAGGCTAAGAACGCGGCTGCAGATAAGGGGTTAAATTTCAGGTTTATATTGCCGTCGAAGAAAATCACACCAGGCGCCACGCGGCCTTCCAACACAAAGGTGTTGGCCGCTGCACCTGCGGTAGAGCCGCCTGCTTGAACGGTCCAGCAGTTATCCGTACAGAAGACATTTTTAGGATTGGCAGCCACTGTACAGCCAGGCAACTGCGCCTTCAGGGCGTCTAAGGGGCACAGATAACCGAGGGTGCCCACTTTCACAAACTCGAACTCACCATCCAACGCGACGGCTGGATTGGGGGCCACGGCGGCGCGTTTGACATTTTTGACGGTCACAAAGGTGCGCAAGCCGCTGACGCGAACGAAATAATTGGCCACCGCTTGGTGCTCCCACACATCTATTTTGAGGGGCGTCATATCCACGGGCGGCAGCTGCATAATCAACTTTAAGCTCGGCGTGCTGGTGCGAAATTTACTGTTTACGGCGGCAGTGTCGCAGCCTGTAAAACTCGGTGCGACAGCTTCCGTGGCAGGCTGCAAAGAGAATGGCGGGGGCCCAGCGGGCGGCGGTGAGCAGATGATGCCCGTTTTGCTGTAGGCCTTTTCCAACTTGGGCGGATAGGCAGTAAGGCTGCCACCGGCCTCGACATTTTTAAAACAGACACCAAAGCTACAACCGCTTAAAACAGTAGTGGTAACGCTGCCGATGTCGTTGAAAATAAGATTATTCTGGTTGTTGATGCTCACCGAACCGCGCGCGGCCACGGCGGAAACTATATTGCTGCCCCCCAGAGGTGGCGCCCCTGTGCGGTAATTGATATTGCCGTTTGAAAACACACTGCCGACAAACCCCTGGGTGATGTTTACGCCCGCCAAGCCCACCAGCTTATCCAACACCTTGCCGTCGCCAGACACTGCCACCGTGCCGTTGGCCAGTACCTCTCTGAGTACTACGGCGGAGTTGTTGATCGTTACATCACCGGTCGCGTGCACGGCATTCAGGCCGGTGACCTGGCTGGTGAGTGTGACAGAGCCTTTCACCGACAGGGTCTCTTTACCGGAGGCGACGTTTTTGAAATTGACCGTGCCCTGTAAGCCTGCATCGTGGTAGAAGGTAATCGGGTCGAGGCTGGGCAAGCCCGCACCGGTGCCGTTGAAAATTCCGTACACCATTTGCAAGGTAGTGCCTACACCTGCCATAGGGTTCACGGCCGCTAGGTTTACGGTCATCTCAGTGCGGGCGGGCAGGCCGCCACTGGCGGCAACCAGCGCCCGGTTGATGACCGTCGGAGTCAGGCGGCCCTGCAGATCGGCGCTACCTGCCGGTTTTTGCACATTCGAGCTGTCAATCGGCGTCATGGGTTCGTTCAGCGGCAGCACATTCACCAGGCCGATGGGCATGCTGACTAACAGCTGCCGAAAGGCCTCACTGCCTGCCCAGGCCAGGTTCTGCGCGCTCACCTGGGCCTGCGCGGTGATCTGTTTATCCTGGGCGTTTTGCACGTTAAACATGAGGGCGAGCCCCATGGCGGTAATGCTAAAACCCACCAGTACCGACATGATGATGGTGGCGGCGCCCCGCTGGGCGCTTAAGGGTTGCGTGTGCATAGGTGTTCTCATAGGTGCCAATGAGCCGCTAAAGAAAGAGTTGCATCAAAAAATATTCGCTAAACACAGGCTGTGGGGCCTGCTCGGCAGTGCGCCCGCATTGCCTGCATACACGGTCGAAACATCAAATACTCCCAAGGTCACAATCGGGTGCACCGCTGCGGCAACCCCGCTGGCCATGGCGCCGTAGGGCATACAGGCGCGGTCGTTGGCGGCCGGGGCGCTAAAGGTGATCAAAGGTTGCGCGAAGGCAGCTGCGCCAGTGGTGAGGTTTTGCAGCTGCAGATCCACCAGGCGCTCGGTAAATACCCAGTTGACTTCGGTTGTGATAGTGGCCGCCGAGAGGGCCCAGGCGGCATTACAGTTGGCGGCCAGCGCGTCGAACAGATCCAGGGTGTAGCGGCCGTCCTTGGTTTGCGAGCTGGCCCTGCGGCAAATAAATTGCGTGCCGTCGTTAAAGCGCCAGGCCATATCATGGCGGCTGCCATCCGCCGCTGCGACCGTTAAAAAGTCCAGGTTGCGGCCATCGCCGGGCGCGCGCCCCATGTTAAAACCCGCCGCCTGCAGCTCAGCATCCAGCCTTAACACCGCCAGGCTTAAATCCCCTTCCTGGCGGGCGTCGGCTTTGGCTTCGGCGGAGGTGGTCACCAAATCGCGGAACATAGACACACTGGCCAGTATGGCCAGCATGGAAACCACCATGCCCACCAATAGGCTGATAAGGGTGGTGCCCTGTTGCCGCGTCCGCATCATGGTTTAGCCTGCGCCGAGGGTATAGGTGGCGTTGGTGGCATCGTTGGTGACCGACATATCCGCCATGGGCAGGCTGAGGGTGTAGGTCTTGCCACCGATGCTGTATTGCACGGTGCGATTGGGGCAGTTCACGCTGTAGGTGAGATTGGTTTTATCCGGCAAGGTGAACTTTCGTTGATCGGCGGCGAGGGCGCATTGGTTGGCGGCCGGGGTGTTGGGGTCGTGGTTGTGCAGCTGCTCGCGCAGGGTGGTCACTATGGCTTCCTGACGGCCCATTTCCCCCTGGGTCAACATCACGCGCGAGCTGATGGCGAGCATACCCAGGCTCACCAAAGCCGTAATCATGGTGCCCACCATGGCTTCAATTAAAAAGTCGCCTGTTTGCCGCTTGAGGTTATACATAATCAAAATGCTCGTATGAGTTGGGTTTGGTCTTTACTGGCGTCGGCGGTGGCATCAGCCCCCGCTACCGCCACTTTTAATGCCCCGCTGTCCAGGCGAGGGTCGAACAGAAGATCACAGGTAGCGCAGTTGGCCCCCTGGCAGAAGCGCACACGGCCGCGCGCATCAAACTGCGCACCGCAAAACGCCTGGTTGTTGGCGCCGAAGGTGATGCTGACGTCCTGGCCCAGGCGGTGTACCGGCTTGTCGCTCGCCAGCGCGCGGCTGCAGCTGGCCGGGTCGTTTTTGTTGGGCTGATCCAGTTGGTAGATCAAAAGGCTGGTATCCACACGGCACAACACCGCCGTGGGGGTAAAACCACCTGCCGCCACCCCCTGGGCATTGCGCATGGCGAGGGCTTTTGCTGTGCCCAGCGCCCGCTGCACCCCGGCAAAATCCCGCTCCAATTGCGCATTGCGAATCCAGCCGGACGCCAGGGGCACAGTGACAAAGGCCAAAAACGCCACCACCGCCAATACCACGATCAGCTCAATCAGGGTGAACCCGGCCGGGTGCATTTTCGGCGTCATGGCTCAGGGCGCTCGATCGCAGGTGATCTGACAGGCGGTGGGGTCGTTGCAGTAGCGCGTGGCACTGCCGCGAATCACCTCCAGAATGAGCGTGCAATCTTTGAAATTGCCGGTGCTCAGGCCCAGGCTGCTCACCCGGTATTTGCCCGCCGCCGCATCAACCAGCTGATATTGGAAATTAAAGGCCACCGACTTACTGGCCGGCCCCCAGCTGGCAACCAGCCCTTTGACCGCGTCAGTGTTATTGGTAGTGGGGGTTGTCGGGTAACTGAGGGTGCGGCGAAAGCGGCCCTCAAGGGCGAGGCTCAAGGCCTGCAGGTCGCTCCAGGCGGTGTCCGCCTCGCTCTTGCGAATAAATTTGGAGTAGCTGGGCACCGCCACTACGGCCAAGATGCCGACTATGGCCAGGGCCACCATCAACTCGATCAGGCTGAATCCCGCCGGGCGGCGCATGGAACAACTGGGTATAGGCATGTGTGTGGATACATCTCACAACAGTTAATAAATGAACGAGTGCGCAGCCAAGACCTCGCCCCCTGTTCGCAGCTAAAACCGTTTTTGGCCGATAAAACCAATACTTTAGAATTTAGCATCTGACGGATTTTATGGTACTTAGGTCGCAATTTTGCCGCAATACATGGGCTGGTGGATGGCTTTTGAGGGGCTTCACTCATCATCCTAAGCACCCGTTTGTAGCCTGACGGAGCATTTTTTAGATTAAAAAATCACCAAATCACCAGGGTTAGAACCAAACGCCACAGCGGCGAGGCCCAAAATGTGAATTGGTTGATTTTTGTCCACCTTCAGAAGGAAATAGGCGCCGTTCGTCGGCTTGCCCTCCTTTGTGCTCTGGATTGGGGCTTGGGAATTGGCCTGAGAATTGCGTTTGCAGCGCAGCAAAGGTGGCAGCGAGCGCTAGCGGGTGGAGCAGTTAGGACCTGGGTCTGGTTGGAGATGAGGCCGGTTGGAGATGAGGCCGGTTGGAGATAGTATCCAGCCCCCTTATTGATTAACGCGAAAAAGGCTCAACCGCCCGTGCTATTCATAAACCGCACAATCTGCGGCTGATCCGCCTGATCAAAGTGATGCTGCTCAGGTTTGATGGCCATGGCGGCGCTTATCTGCGCAGGCAACTCCTGCGGCGCCTCCCGCAACACAGCGCGCAGATCCACGCTGTGTTCATTGCCCAAACACAGCAGCAAGCGCCCTTCCGCCGTCACCCGCACCCGGTTGCAGGTGCCGCAAAAGTTGGCGCTGTGGGGGGAGATAAACCCTATCTGGCTGTTGACGCCCGGCACCTGCCAATAGGCCGCAGGCCCGCCGCTGGTGTACTCGCTGGGCACGAGACTGTAGTGGCTGCCGATCAGGGCGCGCAGTTCAGTGCTGGCCACAAACTCTTCCTTGCGCACATGGGCCACGGCGCCCAAAGGCATTTCCTCGATAAAACTAATGTCCAGCCCCCGCGCCAGCGCAAATTCCACCAGGGGCACCACATCCTGCAGGTTGTGGGAGCGCAGAATCACACTGTTGAGTTTGATGCGCTTAAAACCGGCCGCTTGCGCCGCCTCAATACCCCGCAACACCTGAGCCAGCTCGCCAGTGCGGGTGAGGGCTTTAAAGCGGCCAGGGTCGAGGGAATCCAGCGATATATTCACATGGCTAAGGCCCGCCGCTTTAAGCGGCTGCGCAAGCTTCTCCAGTTGCGAGGCGTTGGTGGTGAGTGCCAGGCTGGTCAAGCCCGGCAAACGGGCAAGCTCTGCCACTAGCCAGACCAGATTGTTGCGCACCAGGGGCTCACCGCCGGTGAGGCGGATTTTGTTTACCCCCAAAGCCACAAAGGCCGCCCCCACCTGCAGCAATTCCTCCAGGCTTAACACCTGTGTGCGGGGCAGAAAGGTCATCTGCTCGGCCATACAGTAGTGGCAGCGAAAGTCGCAGCGATCCGTCACCGAGAGGCGCAGATAGGTCACGGCGCGGCCAAACCGATCCAGCAGTGGGCCGCTCATGGCGCTAACAACTCATCAATCGTCCAAAACTCCAACGGCTCCCCCACCGCTACCGCTCGATTGGCCGCCAGGCGAACGACGCCGTCGGCGAGGCTTAAAGAACTCAACGCGCCGGAGCTTTGGTTACTCAAGGGGCGCACCCCCTCACTTAGCCGCTCGACGCGCACAAATTCCTCCCGACTGCCGGCGCTCATGCTGCAGGCGGCGGGCAACCAGCGCGGCTGTGGCAGGCGCGCCTGGCCGCCCTGTAGCACTTGAATAAAGGGCTTGGCCAACAGGCTGTAGGTGATAAAACTTGAGACTGGATTGCCCGGCAACCCCAGCACTGGGGTGGCGCCTATCTGGCCGAACATAAAGGGTTTGCCAGGCTTCAGGGCGATTTTCCAAAAACCCACCTGCCCCAGCGCCGCCAGGCTCGCCTTAACATGATCCTCCTCCCCCGCCGACACGCCGCCGGTGGTGAGGATGACATCCACACCGGCAGCCAGCTCGGCCAACAGGGCTTGGGTTTGCGCCGCATCGTCGGCCACTGAATAGTGATGTACCTCAACCCCCAAAAGCTTAAGGGCGCCGCCGATCAACGCGCTATTGCTGTTGTATATCTGCCCCGCCGCGAGGGGTTGGCCCGGCACCACCAGCTCCGAGCCGGTCGCCACCAGCGCCACCTTGCAGCGGCGCACAACCTCCACCTGCGTGATGCCCTGGGACGCCAGCAGCGCCAGCGCCTGCGGCCCCAAACGCTGGCCGGCCGCCACTAGCCGCTGGCCGGGGCTGATGTCCTGGCCCTTGGGGCGAATATTGGCGCCGAGTTGGGGCAATGAAGTCAGCAACAGGCGCCCATCGGCCAGCCGCTCGGTGTTCTCCTGCATCACTACCGTATCGGCCCCCAAGGGGATCTCGCCGCCGGTAAAAATGCGCGCGGCGCAGCCCACCTTTAAAGGCTCAGGCGCGAAACCGGCGGCTATGCGCCCGCACAGGGGCAAGGGTTCAGTCGCCTCCGCCAACCGCAGAGCGTAACCATCCATAGCGCTGTTATCGGCGGGCGGCACATACAGAGTTGCCACCACCTGTGCCGCCGCTACGGCCCCTAAAGCCGCATCAAGAGGCAGCCAACAACGCTCTGCCACAGGCTTTGCCTGCTGCCAGAGGGCCTGCTGCGCCTGACTCAGGCTTAACATGAGGGTTTTAACACCGCGACAAAATTGCAGGGCTTAGTGCGGCTATCCAGCTGGGGGCCGATAATCTGCCAGGCGGTGCGGCAGGCGCCGGTAGAACCGGGCAGGCAAAACACCACGGTGCCGTTGGCAAAGCCTGCCAGCGCTCGGCTCTGCAGGGTTGAAGTGCCGATTTCCTGAGCGCTCTGAGCGCGGAATAACTCACCGAAGCCTGGGATCTGTTTATCCAACAACACCTCCACCGCCTCTGGGGTGGAATCGCGCCCGCTAAAGCCTGTGCCACCGGTAATTAACACCACCTGGGTCTGCGGATCGGCGATCCAGCGGCTGAGCACGGCGCGAATCTGATAAATACAGTCCTTCACCAAACAGCGCTCCAACAACTGGTGCCCAGCCGCTTCAGCCAGCGCCACCAGGGTTTGGCCGGAGGTATCGGTGTCCAGGCTGCGGGTGTCTGACACGGTCAGCACGCTAAACGACAGGGGTTTGTGAGTATCAGGCATGGGGCTGGCCTCAAGGAGTTGAGCAAAAAAACGATGGGGGAGTTTACACCCTAGTGTTCAGCCGAGCCTATTAGGTGGGCAAGGCTTAAATGGCGGATCATCTGCTGAAAAATCGCCACGGCTTCTTCGTCAGCACGCCCGGCTATTAACCGGGTTAATAACACTGCGAATAAAAGGGTTTTGCTACACAGCCTGCTAGGGCACATCTAATTTAAAGCAACCCTTGCAGCGTTAAATCTTAGCCGCTGGCAGTAATGTTCACCTGAGATTTTTAGCATTTTAAAACAGTAGGTTGTTACATAGGCTTAATAAAAACGCTAAAAATCGCCTGCGCTATTTTTGCTGGCGCGCACTAACACAAAAAGCTACACAGCTAGCCTGTGTTAACCGGATGAAGACAAAAGAGATCAGGGCAGTTTTTTGCCTGCGAGTAAGAGCACCTTTAGGAAATGTAATTTTGGTGATGTTCGCGGCGCAGGCTGCCAACACAGAAGGAGGCAGTTTATGCGGTATAAATAACCGATTGAGCACGAAAATAACGTGGCGAAGACGCGCAATTGGATTTCCGTAGGTGCCCTTAATTAAGCAACCGCTGAAGAATAATTACCCAGCCGCATCGACTGTTAGTGCTCACCCGTGGGCCAGAGCCCGTTGCGTTTGAAATACCAAAACATCACAGGCGTTTCAAGCGCCATAAAAGTCAGCAGCGTAAACCAAAACCAATTCACCGACCCTACTCCCAAAGAAAACTCCAGCTCGGAACCTGCAAAAACAGAACCCGCCAAACACAGGGCAACTGCCGTAGCCAGGCAATCATTAAAGGCAATTTTTTTAATATCTGCGCCGCAAAAACGCGGATAAACAGCCAAATAAGCAATTGCAATAATCAGGCTATTACTGAGAATTATCTGTAGTTCTGGCGATAACACAATCGAGCACCTTAAGTTAACAAAAAGAAAAAATTACCGGGCAACCAGCACCGCGCAAAAATAAAGCACCGCTATTTAACGGGTAGTTTCAGAAAAACACGAGCAGGTCCGGGCTGCCCGCGCAGAACAGTTCCTAAAACACTCCTAATCAGGCTTTCTTAAGGGCATCTCCGGAAATTCAATTTTCGTGATGATCGCGGCGCAGGCTGCCAATACCGAATGAGACAGTTTATGCAGTATAAATGACCGATTGAGCACGAAAATAACCAAGCGAGGGCGCCAAAAAGTGGATTCCCGGGGGTGCCCTTAAAACAGCGGCATCAGCTTGACGGGCCTACTTAGGCGCCAGTACATTCAAAACCACCTAGCACCGGCTCACCATTTAAACCCAGAGGCTCATTATGTCCAAACCACTTATGCTGTTATTGATGATCGCAAGTGTCTGCACGGCCGCCTGCGGCCAGAAAAACACCACCCCGCCAGCAGAACCCAGCGCCAATATACCCACACCCGTCGCCAGCCCCAGCCCAGAACCTACCCCTCAGGCGGTTGATGAAGAACTGGAAACCAAGAAAAAAGCCCTGGCGTTTGCCCTGCAAGAAGACTCGATTAAAAGCGACCCCAAGGGGCAGTGGGCCATCAAAGCGGAAGCCAGCTCCAGCTTCGCCAGCGACCTTAACGACCCACAAGCCGGTTACCACCCCATGCAGGCAACCGGCGCGCCCAACGTAGCCGCCTACAGTGACGATCAAAAATCATGGGCGGCCAAAGAGGCCGACAGCGGCATTGAATGGCTGCAACTGGAATACGCCAAACCGGTCACCGCCAGTGAAATTCGCATACGGCAAACACACAGCCCCGGCGCCATAGCCAAAATAGAAGCCTTTGACGAAACCGGTGCCGCACAGCTGGTATGGACAGGCCCGGACAATAGCCAATACGCCGCAGGTCAAATTGGTTGGCTGAATGTAAACCTACAGAGCAAACCCATCAAAACCCAAAAAATAAAAATAACCCTCGCCACCAATATGGTGTCAGGTTGGAATGAAATAGACGCGGTGCAATTAGTGGGCGAATAAATCTAAAAGACATCCGTTAATTCTAAAACACCCCCTTGTTCAAAAACACATGTACTTATCGCAGCTGCTGCGGGCTTAATGCCCGCGACAGTTTTGCACAGAGGCGAGATCTAGAATTAATTCACGCGCCTTTGGGATCAGGTTTATTTAAAACAACAAAACGCAACAAAAACTGATTTATTGTTTCCGCACAGGCGTGCGGGTTGGATTGCGCCAAAAAATGTGTGCCAGGGACACTGTGTACCTCACAGCGGGCAAACCGAGTTTTAAATGCCTCGATATGCATTTGTGTTATCCAAACATCGTCCCGCGCAGACAATAACAAAACAGGCAACAAATTATTGCCACGCAATTTATCGCCGTCCAATTCCGACAGCGCCTTAAGACGCGCCCGAAACAGCGCTGGCGAGACATCCTTGAGCACGCTTAAAAATACCGCTAACGGATAGTTATAACCTACGCAATATCGGCGTAAATATGCCTTGGCAAACGGCAGTCGGATTAAAGTATGCAGCGGCGCCAAGCGCGCCAAATACAAAAGAACCGGTTTGGGCGGATACAAAAAAGTAGCCAGAAAAATAACAGCTTTTAAATGCGGGTGCCCGCGTGATGCAATATCTGCAGCTATAGGGCCAGAAAAGGATTCCGCTAGAAGAATGAACTCTTCGCAGGGTAATTGCCGTACAACATAATCAAGCAGGAACGCATATGATTGATCCTCACCCTGCGGCAGGGCTATTACCCTGCAGGCGCAGCTCAATTCATCTATAAGCCGATCAAATAAAATTCCCGTCCCATCCATACCCGGCAACATGACTAAATTCACAATTTCGCTTCCCTCATAGAATGTAAAGAATTGTACAAATCGCCATGAATAAGTATCTCTTTTTTTTCTGGCGTTTTATATTGCCCTCGCCCAGCCATTTAGCCTAATCAGCCCGTAAGCAGGTTGATCTAGCGTGAATTAAAACGGGTGTTTTGGTTAATAAGTGCGCGCACATGCGTGCGTTAAATGGCGAGTGCGCGGCTACAGTGCCTTGGTTAATCAGTATATAGCAAGCAACGAGCTTTAATTGCTTAAGCTCATAACAGCAATCACCATCAAGGAACGCCCAGGAACCCCATTTAGCTAATTAAAATCGGAGTTTTTCGCTTATGGCTTGGATAAAAGTCATTCGCAGCACAACCAAGGAACCGTTAGCAGATATAATTGGATTAGGGCATAGCAGGATGCCTAAAAGATGCACCTGTTGCACACAAACCAGGTAAAGAAAATAAGCGCGGATTCAACCTCGCCCTAACACACTGCAGTATCAACCTCGCCCTTTTAGCCACCGGCTGAACTACCTAAGCGGCAACGAGATAACACCTAGCAGAAAATCTATTGCGCCCCAGGAGCGGGTTATAAATTAAATCCCGTCACAAACCCGCCCCACCATTTTATGGATACCTGCGGACATTCGCGTTCACACCCTCGCTTGCTTTTTTTTGCTCAGCCGGTCATTTATACCTCAACCCTCTTATATACCTAACCCCTCTTATGGGTGTGCTGGACAAGGACGTTAAACCTGTGCTTTTTACCCGCCAATACGCGCGGCCCAAAGACACGGCAAAAAGGCACGGCAAAAAAATCCATACTTTTTGGTTATGGCCCCATAGAAAACAACCATTTCCCTCGCCTATGATTTTTTTAGATCATAGCCTCACCAACACCACCTTCCACAAAAAATTGATTAACCCAGTGGGTTTTTTATCTCTTTTTTGAAGTGTGTGTGGTGAGGGTACACAACAATTCCAATACATGTTACACCCACTCACACGCGAAGAGATCGAGGGGTAATGGCGAGGCGTGTGCCACAAGGGGTTTTTGCTCTACAGGGCGCAGGCGTGCATAACATGGCAGGAATACATCGGCGGTAACAATTAACTAAAGCACGGAGAAAACCATGAAAATTAAAAAAATGATGTCGCCACTAGCGGCCATAATTATGGCTGTCTTAAGCGCAAATGCCCTGGCAGATGCAGACGATTATGCTGGCGCGACACTTTATACCCAGTCCAATGACGCCAGCCAAAATGCCATTTATTCCTATCAATTAGATTCCTGGGGGCAAATGGTTAATCAACAAACAGTCGCTACCGGCGGCAAGGGCACAGGCGCGGGGCTTGGCAACCAGGGCGCTTTAGCTCTCAGCCATGATCATAAATTTTTATTTGCCATTAATGCTGGCAGCAATGATATTTCCGTATTTCGCGTCGGCAAAAATCGCCTGACACTTTTAGATACGGCATTGGAATCTGGCATTACGCCGGTGAGCATTACAGTACACGACAATATTGTCTATGTGGTTAACCGAGGCGACGATTCTATTTTTGGTTTTCGCTTTGATCGCAAGCGAGGCAAATTAATCCCCTTAAAAAACTCCTACCGAAAATTGCCGGACACAGACGCAGCGCCTGCACAAATTCATTTTGATCAAGATGGCGACGCCCTAGTGGTAACTGAAAAAGCAGCCAATAAAATTGTACGCTTTACACTGAATGACTCCGACCTACCCGAACGGGTAAGCAGTGTAGATTCAGCGGGCAAAACACCTTTTGGTTTTGCATTTGGGCGCCGCAATCAATTTTTTGTCGCCAATGCTGAAATGGGCGTGGCAAATGCTTCTAGCCTAGCGGCCTACAGCATTACGCCACAGGATAAAATTAATTTAATTGCTGGCGCCGTAGCGGCCAACCAAACTGCAGCCTGTTGGGCTATGACCACACCTAATGGCCGCATGGCGTTTACCGCGAATACTCCAGCGAGCAGTATTTCGTCGTTTGCCATTGACCGCCAAGGGCGCCCTTCACTATTAATGGCGCAGGCCGCATTGGTTAATCGCCCATCCGATTTAGCCGTCAATGCCGAGGGCGATACACTTTACAGCCTCAACAACGGCGACCACACGATTACTGTTTACGATATTAAACACCACGGCGAATTAGAAACCACAGCCAGTATTGCCAATATACCCAATGGCGCCACCGGCCTTTTAGTGGTAGAAAACGATCGTTAAGCGGGCTAATAAACGCCTTGCCACACGGGTATTTTTTAACAGCCTGTTACATTTCCACCTCGCCATTAATCCTGCGGCTTATGCCGCCAGATTAATGGCGGTTTTTTATTAGCGGCTAAACATACACAGGCTTTTGCGCCACCACTAAAAAATTAAAACTCGCGCCCTGCCAGGCAATTAATTGCTCAAAATTACGCTCCAGCAAGGTCACTTGAAACCCCAAACTCTGCAGCATATGTTCGACCTCCACAATGCTCACGGCCACCATGGGGTGTTCATCGTGCCAATAAACCTGCTGATTATTGCTATCCAGCTCTATAGACAACTGCAGACTTTGACGGCTGCCGGTGCCAGGATAATCCCAGCGGGAATAAAATTTAAACTGTTCATCCGCCTCGCGATAATAAGTAGTAATACCAGCGGAATTATCAATGCCGCGTTTATCCACACAGTCAAATACCCAAAAACCACCCGGCACTAACGCCTGCCATACAGCCTGAAAAAACGCTTGCAGCCGCTCAAGATTGCCGGTGTAGTGCAATGAGTACAGCAGGCAACTGGCGAAGTTGTAGTGCGGCTCGGCGGGAATATGCACCATATCCGCGTGAATCCAATTGGCCGCTGGGCAGCGGGTGCTGGCGCGGCTGAGCATGGCGGCAGCATTATCCAAACCGGTCATCTGCCAGCCAAACGCCTGCGCCTGCTCCATTAATTGGCCGGTGCCGCAGGCAATATCTAAATACTGCTGGCCGCCGGATTCATTAAATAATTGCTCTAAGCGCTGCAGTGTTTTTGCCTGCTGCGCATAGGGAATATCTTGACAGAAGCGGTCGTAATAAATGGATAAATCTGCGTACAAATGGCAACTGGCCACTAATATTCCTCACACTTCAGCTGATGAATGATTCGCTGGCGCACCCGCTTCACAAGTCGCTCGGCATACCGCCGCTTCCGTATTTTTCGCGCTGGAGCCTGCGCGTTTTATTGACTGAGCATCCAGCTGGCACTATAAAGCGTAACCAGTACTGACTATTTATGTACTGCCGCTCACTTCACAGAGGAATTATTATGTCGCGATTATTAATCGGTGCGTTGTTGGTGTTAAGCAGCCAAGCCTTTGCCGAAAAATTCACCCTATCCAGCCCCACAATTAAAGAGGGGCAAACCCTCGGTCTCGACCAGGTATTTAATAGTTTCGGCTGCACCGGTAAAAACATTTCCCCCGCGCTCACTTGGAGCCACCCGCCTGCGGGCACCAAAAGTTATGCCCTCACAGTCTACGACCCCGATGCGCCCACCGGCTCCGGCTGGTGGCACTGGGTGGTGTACAACCTGCCTGCTACCGCAACCGGCTTGCCCGCCGAAGCAGGTGAGGCCAGTGGTAAAAATTTACCAGCGGGCGCCGTGCAAGGCCGCACGGATTTTGGCAGCACAGGTTTTGGCGGCGCCTGCCCGCCCGTAGGCGATAAACCCCACCGTTACCAATTCACTCTGTATGCGTTAAAAGTAGAGCAATTAAATCTGCCTGCAGATGCTACCGCCGCATTGGTGGGTTACAACATTTTGGCCAATAGCCTAGGCAAAGCACAGCTTACCGCCCGTTACGGCCGATAATATTTTGCCAGCGATAAAACCCTCGCAGAGTTTTATCGCTGTCTTCTTATTTAACCTGGCGACCAAATAGATCGTTATGATCTTTTTGTCTTTATCCTGCCAAAACGGGTGACAAATGGATCTTTTTTTTAGCAGGACTCGCGGCGGCTCAGGCCGCCGAGTTAATAACAAAGATTAATTAGCCTCATCTGCCGTGCTGGCAACCACAGGGGTTTCAGCATTTTTTAAGCCTTTCAGCAAAGGAATTAACGCCTTTTGCGCGCCGTCTGCCTTGCCCAAATCCATCAAAATTAAATTGCCGTGTTTGGAGGCCTCGCGCAAGGCATCAATGCGGTTAGTTTCAATCAGCAGCGCCAGCGCAGTATTTTGCGGAATTTTCGCAAAGCCATTTAAGGATTCTTGCAAACCCGCCGCTAAAATTCGGCGCGAATCGGCTAAGCCTTTAGCACGCTCACGCTGGGCATCCGCCTCGGCTTCGGCTTGTTTTACAATGCGGATTTTTATCGCTTCGCCTTCTTGCAAAGCGGCTTCTTTTTCCCGCGTCGCGGCTACTACACGATTAAATGAAGATTGCACCTCCGCCGACACCATGGGTTGATCAATTAACACACCTTCCAAGCGGTAACCAAATTCCGACAATTTCGCGGTAAGCAAACCGCGCACTTCATTTACTACCCGCTCGCGGTCGTTGAACATTTCCTCCAGCGTCATACCCGCCGCAATGGAGCGCACAGTATTCAGCACCCAGGCGCGCACCTGTTCATGGGGTTTTTGCAATTTATAAAACGCGTCTTTGGCATTTTGCGGCTCCACTTGAATCATCAAATTAACCGGCAAAGAGACAAACATATTATCGGAAGTTTTCACTTCCACCGTGGCGGGAACCGATTCAATTTTTAAAGACAACCTGCCAGCATTTAATTGAAACGGCACAAAAATCCAATTAATACCCGCTTCTAAGGTGCACGAATAACGCCCTAAAAACTGCACAATAACCACCGTTTGCTGCTCCACAATACGCACACCTGCAAGCAGCCACACCACCAAACCCAGCACTACATACCAAAGCAAATCCATAATCATCCCCTAAAGTTTTTGTTGTTGATAAATAAACTGCTATTAAATAACTTTTATCATCATCCTAAAACAGCTCTGATTGGCAGCTATTTTCCAAACCGGGCAGGCAGCAACCTGCGACGGCGGTGAACAACAGTGCCGAATGAATCAGAGCCTACCTAATTCAATCCATCTTACTGCCTCGCTCCCGCAAGCGCCGCATCCAACGGCGTGCCACGCTAATACGCCAGAGGACATTAATCGCTAAAAAACCAACGCCGCCAGCAATCACCCCCATAATGACACTGCCCAATAAAAAAGGCTGCCAAATGGTTTCTAACCAGGCCCAAGTGATGGAATCGGGCAGATCGATGGCGCCGCCACCTAATACCAACGCACCTGCACCATAGGCGCTCAAAACAAAAAACGGCAGCGTAAACGGGTTACTCACCCACACCAAGGCCACCGCAATCGGCAAATTACCCCGCAGAGCCAAGGCCCCAAACGCTGCTAAAAATGCCTGGCCGGGTGTAGGGATGTAACAAAAAAACAGCCCCACTAAAAATGCCACCGCTACCGAGCGGCGACTTAAATGAAATAAATGTGGATCATCCAACACATTACCTAAAAATTTAAGGCCGGGTGTTTTGCGCAAGGTATCCGCATCGGGTAACCAGCGTTTAATAAATTTGCGCGGCATACATTAATCCCATCAAATGACAAGCCTGACCTGCTGCATAAGCCGCACTTACAGCCAGCGACGGCGGCGAAAAAACCAAAACGAAAAGCCGACAATCGACAGCATCAAACCCCACACAAACGCATAACCAAAACGCCAATGTAATTCCGGCATAAAATCAAAATTCATCCCGTACACACCCACCACAATCGTTAAGGGGCCTAATATCGCGGTGATTACCGTTAAAAATTGCATGGTTTTATTAAGGTTATGCGATGAAATAGACAGATAACCCTCAATTAAATCGCCGCATAAATCAAAATACATAGTCGTCAAACTGGTCAGGCGCTCGCAGCGCTCATACAAATCTTGCAAGGCGTGCTCAATTTCCCCTTCCTCTTCAACCAATTTAATCGGTGTATTTTTCAACAGATTATTCACCAGCTTTTCATGATAGCTAAAAATCCGCTTTAATTTACGCAGGCGCGATTTATAAGCAATCAACTCTTTCATCACATCATCGCTGGGGTGATCCTGCATGGAATCCTCCAGCTCCGTCAGGCGCGGTTCAAACTCCAGCACCTTGTCCACATAACGCCCCACGGAATAATGCATGATGCGGCAGGCCAAAAAACCGGGGCTGCGCAGCAGGCCCGCTGGCACCACCTCATCCCACCAAAAATCAATGGCGGTGGAGGGCTTGGCGTGCACACTTATCAGGCCTCGCTCCATTGCAAACAGGGCAATGGTTTGCTGCTCGATGGTGAGATCGTCGTTAAATTGCGTGATGCCGCGATAAAGAACCAGCGTGTGCTGGGCGAAGGTTTCCGTCTTGGGTGGATGGCGAAAACGCTGCACATCCTCAACCGCCAGCGGGTGGCAGCCGAGCCCCAGCAACATGTGCTCCTCAGCCTCCGGCGCCTCTCCTTCAATATCCAGCCAGATAAAACTATCGACATGGGCCTGCCAGTAGGCCACCAACTCCTGCCCACCATGCTTAATCCGCCCATCCCCCAACAACACAATCGCCTTAATCACAGGCACCTCAGCGCGTAAAAGGCCGAATTATTTCACACTCGGTGGTCTAGCCAACGATAAATGGCCTCTTATGAGGCCATTTTTTTGCAAACCTGTATTTACCGGGAACGGCGGGCAGATTTAAAACGCCGCCACAATCCAATATTTCGCGGCGGATTCCCTCAATTCACAATAATAATGCTCCGCTGCAAGCCCGCGCCGCGCGCCCACCCGTTTCATTGGCCTGCAGGCGGTTGCCACAGCTCAACCTTGTTCCCCTCTGGGTCGATTACCCAAGCAAACATCCCATACTCAGATTCATCGATCTTATCGAGCAGATTACAGCCTTCTGCTTTGAGCGCCGCGACTAGCGCGCGAAGGTCCTCTACACGGTAGTTGACCATAAAGGGGGCGGCACTGGGCGCAAACGACTCCTCGCCCGCCGGGATGATGGACCAAGCGGTCGTCCCGCTGGTGGGCTGGCCATGCGCGTCAGTCCAGGCGAACGCGGCACCACCCCAGGGCTGGACATCAATACCGAGATGGCGCTTGTACCAAGCCTGCAACCCAGCGGCATCCTTCGCTTTAAAGAAAATACCGCCAATACCCGTAACCCGCTTCATATGAACCTCCGAGGTGAAAAGATCGCAACATGATAGTTGCTGTGCAGCCAAAACGCTGGTTAGGTAAGTTTGTTTTAGCTATATAGGGCGGGTTGCAACCCGCGCGGATGATCAAAACAACGCCTGCATAAAAATGAATTTTTATTATGCAATTTGAATTTGGTTTGTGTTTTGCTGTGTGCTGCGCGGGTCACAACCCGAACTAGCAGGCTCTTCACAGGGCTACAAGCTGGGAAAAAATCTCAGCGTTGCCACCAATTTTCAAAGTTTATTTTGCTGAGACCATAACCAATACAAAGCCCCCCACCCAGAAGAAATAATATTCGCCAATATGCGTCTCGATACAGTTCAACACCCTGTCTTTCAATGCGCACACATTGTCGGGTGAAACGAGTTGACCTAACGGTTACAAGCTCATTCGGCCTCAACTTGCTTGCATCCTCGTCGGCCAAACTGACGGAGCATTTAAAATCGTCCTTGAAGACAACGATATAATTCCCGGAAAGCTTCCTACTTTTACGCTGCAGTTCACTTATTTCCCTATAAGCCTCCTTGACCGGCAATAAGGCATCGATACATATGAGCACGCCGATCAAAAAAACACTGCCTTGAATATTTTAATACCCACTATAGAAACCCTAAAACTAAAGCCTTGTAGGGCGGGTTGCGACCCGCACGAATGCCATTTTCACCCAAGATAACCCCCGCAAATAAATGGATTTTTATTGTACGATTTTAATTTGGCTGCATTTGGAACAAAGTGTACTACACGGGTGACGGCCCAAACTGCAATGCCGCTATATTACCTTAACCAAGGAGAGTGGCGCAGGATCATCTAATGCCTTCATTTTCCCAAATACATTTGACGTTTCAACAAAACCATTCCAGTGGTTTTTAGCCTCCTCATAGCCTGACACCTTTATTTGTGAGCAATCGACAGTATCATAACTTGCAATTGGAACCCCATTCCAGAACGAGGAAGCACCAATTAAATTAAGCTTTTTCTTGGCATCCAATTTAAGACAGAGATTTTCTCCTTTTTTATTGGCAACGGATGGATAAACCCACCCGTCAATCGATAAATCCAAGTAACGCTTTGCTATGACGTTGCTAATATCGTAGATTTTCGCTCCAGGAGCACTAAGAAGTTCGCGAACAAAAGTTTCAATAGTTCTTTCTATAACTGTTTGCTTGCCCCGCAATCGAAAAGCAAGCTCCGCAACCTCAATTGGCGCAACGAGTCGATAAAAGCTCAGATTATAGATGTCACCCGGATTGATATCAGTTTCCTTTTTTGCGGTCGATGTGTCGCAAGTAACATATAAAACAGCCTCCCCATCCCAATTCAATCGAAATTTTTTCGCCATCTTCGCGGGAGGCTCCCAGAAATCTTGAATTGTCGGCGCGCTCAATACGGAATCAATCTTTCTAGCTCGCACGAATATTGGCCCTGCCCCATAGGTTCGGACGGCGACACGGAGTTGAGCGGTCCTAATTTTATCATTTAAAAACGGAACACACTCCATCCTATTTTCAAAGAAAATAATTTGGTCAATCAACTGATTTGGAACCATTTCAGATTTTGGATTTATTTTGTGAAAATCTGAAATTAGCCTCTTGAGGCTGTTTAGGTTTCTTTTCATTGGCTCTCCACTTGAGCAGCAAGGCGTAACGCACACCACGTATTGAATCGGTCATGAGCTTTAGAGCGCTCTGCGGCGCTCCCCATTTCATATTTGATCAAAACCAAGACGCACCCAAATAAATACCTGAGGCCTTATACGGCAAATAAAAAGGCCGAACAATAACTGGGCATAAAAATAAATTTCACTTTGAAATCCCGCCGCCTCAAAGCATAAACATCAAAACCGCCCAACACTCCAGCTGCACCTAAAAAAGAAAACACCCGCACCACTCAAAAACCTCGTCCAGGCGCTTACGACCGACGTCGCCGCAGGTTTTTACCCACGCGCTGCAACACGGCAGAGCCTTTTCCTCCCTCGCAATAATTTCATCGCACGATTGAACCAACTTCACGCATCTTTTTTTACAGGCTCAGCTCATTCAAACATAGGGCGAGCTGGGTTTTTAGTGCGGCGCTCTTGTGGCGAGTCAGGATTGAGCATTTTTTTAGCTCAAATAGCAGTGTGTTATGAGGCCTTGGGGGCTGGCGGTGAGGCCGGACGGTGCCGGGGCAGGTTGCGGAGCTATAAACTCCAGCGATGTGTCGATTTTGTAGTCCTGCACCGAGGAGAAAATGCGCGCTCAGGGCCAGACAACAAATTAGCTCTGGCAAAAACTAAAAAACTCGGCCCAAACAACCGAGTTTTTTAGTAAACCGCCGAACAGATTAATCGTCCAGCATTGAGTCCATGGCGGAGGAGAGGCCTTGAAAATCGCTCAAGGCGGCAAAGAGTTTTTCTTTGTTGATATCACAGGCATCGCTGACTGCTGTAGGGAAATGTTCGATTAATTCCTCAACGGATACACCCGCCTGTAAACAGGAGTGCATATATTTAGCCAGATGCAAATAAGCGCCTAATAGAGAAAACGGACTCGCCGCTAGGGGGGCATTTTGATGCAATAAGGCATCGCAAATTACCGCCGGAAAACGCCAGCGTTTGGCCAGCTCAGCCCCTACTACACAGTAGGTATAACCAAATACCGCCTGTTCTGCTTCCAGCCGCGATTGGCCCGCCGCCATGGCGTGTTTAACTTTTGCCGCCAGCTCCGGATAGACTGAATACATTAATAATTGCCCGACACGGTGCACTAAGCCTGCAGTGGCAAGGGTGTTGGCGTCCACGCGGGCGCCGAATTTGCCCAGCCATTTAGCGCCTTCGGCGACGGCAAAGGCATCGGTCCAGAATTGTTTTTTATCCAGTGCGGCAGGCATTTGTAAGCTGGTGACCAAGCCTGAGGCCATGACCAAGGTGCGCACAGCGGAAAAACCTAACACAATCACAGCGTCGTGCACTGAGGCGACCTTGCGCGGCAAGCCATAGTGGGAGGCGTTGGCAGTGCGTAGAAGCTTGGCGGTAAGCACCGGCTCCAGGGCTATTTTGTTCGCGATTTGTTTCATATCCACATCGGGATTATCAAACGTTTGCAACAATTCTTGGACAACTTTGGGGATGGAGGGTAGACGGGTGGCGTTTTCAAATAACTGATCAAAGCTCATAGGTGTGAATCTCCTGACACTCTAATCAATGATAGGCCACCACCGTAAATTCGCTAAAAATAGGCAAAAAAAAGGCGCCTTGCGGCGCCAAAACACACATAACTGATTCTGCTGCAACTAGTGCTCAACCAATACCAACTGGTCAAACACTTCTGTTTTTGCTGCGCGGTTGTCGCAATCGTCGCAACTGCGCTTGGCCAACACCTGCGCCAGGGCAAAGGTGATGGCGATCTGAAAAAATAATAGTGCAAAAAAATCCAAACGGTTAATCATCTTCACACCCTCAATAACACATTCTCGGTCGGCCACACTTTAGTTGTTGTAAGTGTGAGCCGACCGATCATGAGATGTAATTGTTGGCGCCCGCTGATACCTCTGGGGCGAACCCTTTAGAGGAGTATGCGGGAAGCTCAGTTTTTCCTCAGTAATCAAGCCTCGGGCCGGTGTGTTTACCCCGTATAAACATACCCACCTTACAGCTTGATCACTGGGAAAAACTGAGCTTCCCACAGCCCCCTCAGCAGCGACGCACCTAGAAACAAGTGCCGCGCTTTGGCAGCCGGCATCACAGTTGCCGACACAAGCTCTTTAGCAAATAGGTATCCAGTGTTGTTTTTTTATTTAAAATCAACAAGTTAAAAGACTTTCACCCTGCAACAGGGCAGCCAGAGGCGCAGATTTTGTTGCCATTTGGCAACAGCCTTGCCGAGCACAAAAAATAACTTTTAAAAATCAAATGGTTAGAGTGTTGCCAAAATTCCACTGCGGAAATAATGCTAGACTTTTGCCCCCTTTCACTGGAGAACTCGGTGTGCTGCGCAGGTGGATCAATCGGCTGAGACTCACCCATCAATGGGTCATAGCAACGCTGTTGGCGCTTTTGCCGCTGACGGCGGCGGTGGTCTATGGCGGCTGGTCTATCTCCGTGTCGTCCCACGAGCAGCGCATGCTGGTGGCCCACTTGCAAAGGGTTGGGCGCATTGAGGCCAATATCCTGGAACGGGTGACCGAGGTTGAGCGTTCGGCGCGCCAATACAACCTACTGCGTACCCCTAAATTTCAAAGCTTTCTGCACAACGATCTGACGTTACTGGCAGAGGATGTTGCCAAATTGCAACAAACCCTCCCGCAGGCCAGCCACCATACCGAACGCTTCCTGGCGGCGAGCCAAGAGCTGCTCGCCGCCGCCGAAGGTGAGCAGGCCGCCCTCGCCAGCCGTTTACAGGAGCTGCGCGATCAGCGCGATCAGCTGGTGGAGTTTTGGGATTCCTACAGCGCAGAGCAGCTCGATGCCGCCCAAGCGCGCTTTAACAGCACCCTGCGCTGGCTGCTGATTTTGGGCGCCTGGGCGCTGCCAGGCACACTGCTATTGGTGGCCCTCAGCGTCGCCGCCGTGGGGGCGCCACTCAGGCGCCTGGCCAGCGCCATCCACGACTTGGGGCACGCCCGCTGGCAGCAGCCGATCAGTATCGAAGGGCCAAAAGATTTGCGCGAACTGGGTGAGAACCTGGAGTGGATGCGCCAGCGTCTGGTGTTAAGCGAACAACACAAACAGGCTTTTTTGCAGGATATTACCCATGAGCTGAAGGCCCCCTTGGCGGCCATCACCGAAGCGTCGCGGCTACTTAACGAGCAGGTACTCGGCAGCACCACGCCGGGCCAAGAGGAGGTTATTCGCATTCTGCTGGAGAACTCCCAGAGCCTGCATGAGTTAATTCAGCAACTATTAAATTACAACGCGGTCAGCCAGGGGCTGTTAGCCGATATGAGCTCCTTCGATTTAACCGCCATGAGCCACAAGCTCTGCGCCAAAATCATCGCCAGCCGCCCTCATAGTCAATGCAGTTGGCAGCTGCCGCAGGAGCCTTTTTACGTTTATTCCGATCCACAATTAATCTCCATGATTCTCAACAACCTACTATCCAATGCACACGACTTTTCCGGCCAGCATGGTAAAGTCGCGCTCAGCTTTGGCGAGGACGCACTGGGCTGGTGGCTGAGCGTGGTAGATAACGGCCCGGGCATAAATAGGGACGAATTAAATAAGATTTTTAAACCTTTTTATCAGGGCAGTACCCGACGACAAGGCTCACTCAAGGGCAGCGGCATGGGGCTGGCGATTGTTGCGGCGAGCTACAAATTGTTATCAGGAAAAATGAAAGTTACTACCACCCTCAGAAGAGGCACACGTTTTACCCTGCACTTCCCGACCAACCCCGAGATTGTTCATGAAGCAACCAGTTTACAACCCCGCTCCACACCTACTTAAAATTGTTCAGTGGAGTGGGATTGTGTTGTTGGCCAACTGCCTAGAGGGGTGCACAACCCTACCCTATCCAGAGACCAACGCATCCAATGCACAGATCAAACTGCATCCGCAGCGAAGTCTCAATGAGCTGTTGGCCCATCGCTTGACGCTCTGCTCGCTGGATAAAACCCAGCGCGCCGAACAGGTAAAAGCCCTGCGCAATACGCTGTCGCACCTGCGCAAAGACGACAGCAGCAGCTTGGAGGATGAATTAGATGGCCTGCTGGTCACCAGCTGCGAACCGGCCAGCACACCAGGGCTGATGGGCGAGGTGCTCAACCACCTGGTGAGCCTGGGCCAGTGGCCTAGCGAATACGACAACTTGTTTGACCTATTGCGCAGCCAACAGCGCGCCATAAGCCAATATAATGCCCGCACCCTGGACAGCAACCGGGAAAACCAAGAGCTGCGCCAGGCCCTGCAGAGCCAAAAGGAGGAGTACAGCAAATTGCAAAGCACCTATAAGGAGGCCATCAAAGGGATCGGCGAGATAGAAGAAACCCTAGATTCACGCAAACAAAAACGACTGCCTCCTCCTTAAGGACCCCTCATGCCCCAAGCGCGTGTTTTATTGGTCGATGACGACCCGAGTATGTTAACGCTCTACTCTTACCGCCTGCAGGCGTGTAATTGCGTTATCACTACCGCGCAATCCGGCACCGAGGCATTGGAGTCGCTCAATAAAGAATTGCCGGATTTGGTCATTACCGATTTGCGCATGGAACACATGGACGGCTTGGCCTTATTTGATCGCATCCAGGCCCAGTGGCCGAGCCTGCCGGTGATTATTTTTACCGCCCAAGGCTCCATCCGCGAGGCGGTCAACGCTACGCAAAAAGGTGTTTTTTCCTTTTTAACTAAACCGCCCGATAAAGACGAGCTGGTGGCCACCATCAACCAGGCCCTGCAATTAAGCCGCCGCATTAATATTCCCCACGGTGAGTGGCAGGCCTTGTTCAGCACCCGCAGCGCGAAAATGCACGCCTTAATTGACCAGGCTAAATTGCTCGCCAGCTCCGATGTAAACGTGTTAATCAGCGGTGAAAGCGGCGCCGGTAAAGAAGTACTCGCGCGCAGTTTGCACCGCTACGGCGATCGCAGCGATAAACCTTTTGTCGCTATCAACTGCGGCGCCATGCCCGGCGAATTATTGGAGTCTGAATTATTCGGCCATGTAAAAGGCGCCTTTACCGGGGCTGCGCGCGACCATGAGGGTTTATTTGTAGCCGCCGATGGCGGGGTATTATTTTTAGATGAAATTGGCGATATGCCGCTAGTATTACAAAGTAAATTACTGCGGGTATTACAGGAAAAAACCGTGCGCCCCTTAGGTGGCACTAAGGATCGCGCTATTAATGTGCGGATTATTTCCGCCACCCATCAAAACCTCAGCGAAGCGATTAAAAACAAAACCTTTCGTGAAGACTTGTTTTACCGCTTAAATGTGGTGAATTTAAAAGTGCCACCACTGCGGGAGCGCAAGGAAGATATTCCTTTAATGGTCAACACCTTTTTGGACACCCTCGCCAAAAACAACAATGCCGGCAAACAATTGGCACCGCAGGCCTTGGTTTTGTTGTTATCCTACGACTGGCCGGGCAATGTGCGGCAATTAAAAAATGTCATCGAACAAGTTTATGCCTTGTCCACTAGCGCAATGATTTCGCCACTGTTAATTGAAAACGCCATTCCGGATTTAAACCGTAGTGATGTTAAACCTCTCACCGAAGCTAAACAGGAATTTGAGCGGGATTATGTGATTGGCCTATTAAAAGCCACCCAAGGCAATATGGCCCAAGCGGCTATTTTAGCCGGCCGCAACCGCTCGGATTTTTATAAAATCTGCAAACGCTATGATTTGGATAGCGACAGTTTTAAGAGCTAGGCCAAGCAAAACCCAACCCCACCTATTTCAGCCCATGTTCAGCTTTTAGGGTGCAGATTGAGTGCGCCCTTGGCAACCTTTTGGAGACACTATGCACCTGATTAAAAGCCGTTTAAACCAACTCATATGTGCCGCCGCACTTATTTCCAGCCCCTGTTTTGCCGAATTTTATGCGGGCGGTTCAGTGGGCCTTAGCCAGTGGGACGACGAGCCGAAATCCGAAGGCACCGCCTATGAAATTTACGGCGGGTTTCAATTTTCTGAATTTTTCGCCGCCGAAATTGCCCTCACCGACCCCGGCAGTTTTGACTACAACCCAGAGTACAACCTGAACATTGGCACTGACATTTCCGGCGCTAATTACTCCCTGGTTTTATCCTACCCGCTCAGCGATGCCTACGGCTTGTATGCCAAAATCGGTCTGTTGGATTATGAAGTAGAGCGCAGCGTAAATGATCGCACCAGGGGTAAGGTTCGCGATCAAGATGTGAATTACGCTTTAGGCTTTCAATTAAATGCGGTGGATAATTTATGGGTGACCTTTGATTATCGCTACTACCCATTAAGCTTTAAATACGAGGGCATCAAGTATGAACTTAATGCCGACACCTTCAGTGTAGGTGCTCGTTTTACCTTTTAACCAGGGTCTAACCGCACGCATTCAAGCAATAAGAAGGCAGCCTAGCTGCCTTTTTTATTGCCCGTTAAGCGGCCTTGGTTTGGCACGCATAAAATCGCTCACCAATTTTTCTTTGGTGAATTTCGATAATTGTTTTAACGCATATTCACGTTTGAGCGCTGCGGATTTATCGCCGACGGCCTCCTGATACACCAACACCAAAGGCCCGCGCCCTTTTAAATATTTGGCACATTTGGGGCCTTGAGCTTGGTGCTCGGCAAAGCGTTTGGCCACGTCTTTGGCTACCCCCGTGTACAAGCTGCCGTCACGGGCGCGCACTATGTAGAGGCTCCAAGGCTCACTTGCCTGGGTCAAAACGGCTGGCCCCGCGTCAGGCGCAGGTTGTGAATCTCCGCGAGCGCTTCGTTCAACTGCTTAAGATGCGCTGCCCAGTAGGACTCGGTGTTAAACCAGGGAAAGGCCAGGGTAAAGGTGCGATCCTCCCAACGGCGGGCGAGCCAGGCGCTGTAATTCAGCAGCCGCAACGCCCGGAGGCTGGGGATGAGGGCCAGCTCGCGGCTATCAAAGTCGCAATGCTCCTCGTAGCCTTCCAGCACTTGTAGCAGCTGCGCCTGTTGGGCGGCGGGGCTGCCGCTGAGCAGCATCCACAGGTCCTGCACCGCAGGGCCGTTTTGCGCATCATCAAAATCCACCAGGCAGGGGCCGTCCTCCTGCCAGAGCACATTACCCGCGTGTACATCGCCATGTATTGGCCGGGGGTTATAGGTGGCGCGGGCAAAGACCGCGTCGATGGCGGCGGTGAGTTTATCGCTCAGGGCCAGGTAATCGCGGGCCAATGACGTGGGCAAAAAGCCCTTGGCCAGCAGATACTCGGGCCCATCTGTGTGCGGGCTGAGGCTCTGGCGGTGCTGAAAGGGCGCCGCCGCCTGACGATGCACCTGGCCTATGAGTTGGCCGAGGGCGTACAGCTGGTCATCCTCCACCAATGCCACTGGGGTGCCGGGCGCGCGCGGGTAGAGCGCAAAGGCATAGTGCCCATGGTTAAACAGGGTTTCGCCCGCCTGCTGTAGAGGCGCTATGACCGGCAAGGCTGCGGATGCAAGCTCAAGGCTCCACTGGTGTTCTTCGCGAATCTGCTCGCCAGACCAGCGGCCGGGCCGGTAAAACTTGGCGATCAAAGGGCGGGCGCCTTCGATACCTACTTGATAGACGCGATTTTCATAGGAATTGAGCGGATAAATGCACGCATCGCAATAGTGGCCTAGGGATTCCACCGCATCCATAACAGTGTCGGGGCTTAAATCGGCAAAGGGGCTGGTCATAGGGCGAAGGACGCGGCTAAAAGCGCGCAGCATAACACGGCCGCCTGGCGCGCCTGGGGCTGTGATCAACCTGAGTCAATCCGTCGGTTAACGGGAATTTGCGCACTGCAGGAGGGCTGAGTTTCTGATATTTTACGCGCCATTCGTTTATCTGCCCCCTGCCGCGCAGGGGTACATACCAAGAGGATGTTCCATGTCTGGACGCGCCGTTGCCCGCACCTATCTAAGTTTATTGCTCTGCCTCCTGTTAAGCGCCTGCGGCAAAGGCCAGGGCAGCCAGGTGGATACCGAAAAGGCGCAGATAAGCCCCGCGCAAATTACCGAGCGCCAACAGGCCGAGCTGCAAAAGGCCGCTGCAGACCTGGGCGTCAGTGCGCCGCAACTGCCCAGCGCTGAGGCCGCAGTCAGCATTGAAGCGGGGCCGGACATCTTCAGCGATGCCAACCTATTGGTGAACCTGCAGGGCAGCGCCCCGAGCAACAGCGTTTTTAGCCGCACCCAGTGGACACAAATCGACACTGGCGGGCCTGAGGTGCCGATCCTCAACCCGGAACAACTCACCACCCAAGTACTGGTGCCGGATGTCAGCCACTACACCCGCTTGAGTTTTCGCCTGACGGGCGTCACCGATGACAAACAGGTGGCCTCGGATACCCTGGATTTATTCGTCTACCCGCTGGCCAATAGCGCCAAGGTGGTGGGCAGCAGCCAGCGGGAGAACAACGCCCAGGTGGACTTCACCGTGCGCCTAAACAAACCGGCCACGCAGGCCACTGTTTTGTCCTACCTCACCGCCGATGGCACAGCGACGGCGGGTGTTGACTACATAGCCCAAGCGGCCAGCCTAACCTTTGCCCCTGGCGAGCAGGAAAAAACCGTCTCAGTGCAACTGCTGAGCGATACCACACGGGAAAAAGGCGAGTACTTCACCTTGCAAGTTAGCGGGCAAGAGGGCGACAAACCCTTCAGCGCGCGCGGTGTAGCGGTGATTCGCGACAGCGAACAACAGCCACCCTTGCTTACCCGCAAACCAACCCCAACCGCTGTGGATCGGGACCAGTCCGAACTGCCGGGCCTTGCTGGGCAGGTGCGGGTTAACCTGGTGTGGTCGGACCCCACCAGCCTGCTTGAACTGTCCGTGCAAGACCCCTGCAGCAACTGGCTGAGCCTGAATTTTTTCACCGCCAACTGTGACGAGGCCCTCGGTGAGTTTGAAGAGCCGAGCCTGCAAGTGCCCCAGCGCAACATTATCTGGCGCACCTACGCCCCTCAAGGGCGCTACCAAGTGCGCCTGCACCACGCAGATGGCATAGGCTCCAGCTACACCGCCCGCGTCTACTGGGGGGACAAAGCCGCCCAGTTGGAAGGCGTGATTGGCGGCGGAGAGACGGAGGATATTTTTAGTTTTGAGGTGACGGCTCTGGAGGCGGGGGAGCGTAACTCGGTGACCAGCAGCTCTAGCTCCTCGTCCAGCAGTTCCAGCTCGTCTTCAAGTAGTTCGAGTTCTTCTTCAAGCAGTTCGAGTTCTTCGTCAAGCAGTTCGAGCTCCTCGTCAAGTAGCGCTAGCTCATCGAGCAGCTCTGGATTGGCATCAAGCTCGTCCAGCTCTAGTTCTAGTAGCAGCTCTAGCGCGTCGTCTAGTTCGAGTTCTAGCTCGTCCAGCAGCTCATCAACCAGCTCAAGCGCCTCATCCAGCTCAAGCTCTTCCAGTAGCAGCAGTTCATCATCTAGCTCATCGAGCAGTTCTAGCTCATCCTCGAGCAGCTCATCGTCCAGCTCCTCATCCAGCAGTTCAAGCTCTTCTTCGAGTTCAAGCAGCTCCAGTTCTTCTAGTAGCAGCTCGTCGTCCAGTTCAAGCTCTAGCTCTAGCTCTAGCTCTTCCGGCAACAGTTCATCATCTAGCTCCTCAAGTGGTTTGAGCTCCTCTTCAAATTCAAGCAGCTCTAGCTCTTCTAGCAACAGCTCGTCATCTAGCAGTTCGAGCTCTAGCTCTTCCAGCAGTAGTTCATCGTCTAGCTCCTCAAGTAGTTCGAGCTCCTCATCAAGTTCAAGCAGCTCTAGTTCATCTAGTAGCAGCTCGTCATCTAATTCATCGAGCAGTTCCAGCAGCTCGAGCTCTTCCTCAAGCTCTAGTTCTTCCAGTAATTCCAGCTCCTCGTCATCAAGCAGCTCCAGCTCTTCCTCGGGCAGCTCTAGCTCTTCAACAAGCTCTAGCTCATCGTCCAGCAGTTCATCATCATCAAGCTCTAGCAGTTCGTCGTCCAGCTCAAGCTCGTCTTCTAGCTCCAGCAGTTCGTCTAGCTCGTCATCATCCAGCAGTAGCTCCTCAAGTAGCAGCTCTTCCTCTAACAGCTCATCTTCCAGCTCGGGCATAGTGACGCAAGGGAAAATTTATGAGCACAACGATCCAACTGGTGGTTCAACACCCGGCTGCACCTTGGAGCAGACTTACGGCACAGGCACGGGCAATACCCTTTTTAACCGTTACAGCCTCACATGCCCCGGCCATCAGGTAACGGTGGAAATCACTCAGACGACTAACGATGGGGTGAGCAGTTGTACCTTCCTTGCGAAACCTTCGAGTTACTACGTTTCC